>Ga0080013_1004222_pt1 | contig 14318 bp, 8 predicted proteins | sample ETNvirenome_6_85_FD_69236 | JGI IMG/M metagenome (GOLD analysis project Ga0080013, IMG submission 69236) | Marine viral communities from the Pacific Ocean - ETNP_6_85 (SPADES assembly) (version 2) | ecosystem: Environmental > Aquatic > Marine > Oceanic | place: Pacific Ocean | collected 2013-06-19
TAATGCCATCTACGACGGATATGGGAATATTCCTTTCAATTGGCGATATAGATACAAACTGGCTGAAATCTCACTATGATGTTATAAATAATGATACTCCGTATAATCGTAATAACGCCGGCCTTTATGGGGCCGAAACATACGCAGATATGAGATCCTTAAGTAAGCTGCTTGGGTTCGATAAAAATGTTAGTAAAAAGAGGATGGGAGAAGTAGCCAACAAGCAAACAATTAAAGAAGCTGTCGTGGCTGTGCCCTACATCACCGAAAGAGTGCTTCAAAGTGAATTGACGAATGCTTCTGGCTCCCTTGCGGCAGAAAGGAAAAAGTTTATTGAGATTCCAAAAATTAGATTTGAGGCTGCCACCCAAGAAAGGAAAGGCTCCAAAGAGGGTGATTCTCTAGATACCGCCGGCGGCTCGATCAGAAAACTTATGCAGAAAATGGAACGATATATTTTGCCTCCTCAGTTTGATTTTGTAAACAATAGAGAAGTTAAACCAATTGTTATGTATATGTTTGAATTTGAATATGAACTCGATAAAGATGACCTTGCATATATTTGGCAGAATCTTGCACCAAGAAATTATCGAAGGCTATCGTTAGAAAGCACTAGCGTGGCGCACGAGTTGATGGATACTGAACTTCTTGATGGGAAAGTATTGCAAAATGAAAATCTTCGCTGGATGGTGTTCAAAGTCAAACAGCGCGGCATGACTAGTTATTTTGATAAGGTTGCAACACAGGTGGGAGAATCAGCAGATGTATCAGACGCCACTGAAACAACAAAAGAATACCCAATTGGGTTTAACTGGCCGTATGATTATGTTTCCATCGTGGAGATGGCAAAGATGGATGTGCAGGTGTTGTATAAGCCGAATACAGGTAAAACTTCGTATATTCTAAGCAACACTAGCGGCGATCATGCTCATACATTCTCTATTAACGAGAATGGTGACGGGAAAACTTCTTATGACGATGGACATTATCATAAGATAATAGACGGCCTCGTCCAAGAATCTGATGGACACACGCATTCACTAGAAAACGAACAATGATCATATTTATATTGAGAGACAATTTAAATGGCTACATTTCTTAATAAAAAAGAACAAGTATATGACTTAAAGCTTACTTCGTATGGGAGGTATTTGCTTTCTATCGGAACCTTTAAGCCTATCTATTATGCGTTTTTTGACAATAACGTGGTTTATGACGTCAAATATACGGGGACTGGTTCTACTGAAGACCATCACCCAGTTGAAGGTCAAAACAAAGTAAACGAGAGAGTTAAAAGAGAAACGGCATATCTTGGCAGCCAGGTGTTATTTCGCGACGTAGAAAGCACTCTTTCCAATCTGGAGACTACTGATGGTGGATTTGATTCTGATTTAAATCCGACGCTTACGACGCCGGCGGCTGACATTTATACATATGACTCTGCCTTGGGAGACGCGATGCTGGACGCGGACAATTCACAGGCAGCGCCGTCTTGGAGATTATTAATGTTGCAGGGGGCTGTTTCGTCTTCTATTTATCGTCAGGGCACGCCATTACAGCCGGCTTATGCTGGAGAGCCTCGTGATGGAATACTTTTGCATTCTCCAATTCCACAAATTAACATTAGCGCAAGTTATAGTTTAAAAGTTATGGATCCAGAGTTTATAATAGATCCTCTAAGTGTGAGAAATTTGATTCAGACGTCAGAAGTATTCGCAGACAATAAAGTAATAGGCCTTGTATCGAAGGATCCTCTTATATATTTTGAAGAAGTCAATACTCAGTTGTTGACAGAAAATTTTGATATTGAAGTATTTGAGGTTGAGAGTGGATCTAACCAGGGCACTTATAGTCCCACTCTCCATAGAAAATATTTTGAAACTGTTATCCCACAAATAGAAAATGGAGTTATGCTAACAGAAACACCGCACCACACGGTTAATGCTGATTTGACAACGAGCAGTGTTGAATATTATTTTGATGTACTTCAAGATGCTAATGTTGATCAAACAATAGCATGTGGCGGAATAGAGTCTTTTGATAAAAGTTCTTATTTTATAAGTTTTGATTTTGATTGTCCGGACGAAGGGAATGGTATAACTTTTTATGATATTTACGGAAGTGTAACGGAGCCTGAGATATGCCAAGATTAGTTACTTCTGGTGATACAACCAATAATTTTGGTAGGCTGTTGCCAGCAGTTTATATTGACCAGATTTATGTTAGCGAAGGAACTAACGATGACTCGGAGGCGTCCGCCTTGCTTAACGCCGATCTTAGTATTTATATTAGCGCCAAAGAAAATACAGACATTACTACTCTTATAGATCAAATAGGGGATTTGAGAATTTTTTGGTTTTATGTCGATACAGAATCTTTTGATTGGGATCTCGATGATTTAATAAATAAAAAACAAAATATTTGGAGCGTATGGTATGAATCTTTATCTAGTGTTGGTGGCTCTTCTGGGGGCTTAGGCGACGGCACGTATGCCATCAATATGGCATATTTTTCATTATCAGATATCGCATATGATTCTGATGGTGAACCATTATATGTTATTGACTATGATGACGAAGGAAATAGATATTTAAAATTTAGCTATTCTTCAGAAGAGCAAGAAACACCTTTTGCGTTAGTTGATAGTGTACTAGCCGCAGGGGAGTGGGCTGACGTTAGTGGCGATGTTTATTTGTTTGCCATGGCAACTTTTGATCTTTTTAATAACGATTCCGATGTGGATACAGAATATTGGGATGGCCTTGCTGCATATGCTGCAGCCGGGAACGAGGTTGATTATAAAGGTCGATTTGGCCGCTTTTTAACTATCGAAACAGGCGACGTTGCTTATGAAACAGTTTGGGTTAATGGGGATGCCGCATGGGCAGACGAAACTATTTGGGCTTATGAAGACCATAGCGTATTTGATGGAACACCCATAGAATCGATTACTGGTCAATTTTATTCAACTGACAAGGTAACACATTCTGAAATTGTTACATCGTTTGAAGGCCTCTTGGGGCTTTATGAGGAGACGGCCGCCACCGATGATTCTTTACAAGATATGGTCGATCAGGTTTCTTATATCCTTGAGACATATAGTGAGTCAGCTGAGCTATTGCTGCAGCTTAATATATTAAGAGGTGCATTTCCCAGTAAGAGTAGTGCGACTAATGTCGGACAATTATATTTGGAGTATAGAGACCTGATTTATTCTACCAACATAGTGGTTGAAACAGGCACTAAAATAGTTAGAGAAATTATTATTAATACAAAAGTTATTGATCAAAGATTTTCAGCTCCCGAATGGGTTCTTCCGACCTATTACTATTGGGGCCTGTCGACCTTCACCGCCGGCGGCGGATCCACCGCGGACGATGAGATTACTGATCGCCTTGACACCGGTTACGGTGATCAGTCCTATTACTCCGGTGGCGATAGAACTTATATGAGTAATGTAGAAATGTGCAGAGCGCATTTGGTGACCACCAATGCCAGGTCGAGTGCCGCCATCGATCTTTATATTAATTATGGATTTTTCTTTCTTGACCATGATAAATTGCTTTATGAAACTGCAAACATAGGTTATTTTGTCCACATGGATTCCATTTTTAATGTTTTAGGAAAAGATCTTTGTAATCGATATTTTTCATTAGAGGATGTGAGATATTGGCGAATTAAAGATTATGACGACGACGACGAACAACGCTATGCCCGATTGGTCACAAACTTTAAATATGGCGCCACACTCGATGGCACAGCGTGGACTGATATGGGCGCCCAGGACGATCTTGGTGAAACATCCTATGCCTACATAAATGAGACTACTGACGACGGCGATGAATGCTGGGCGAACTCTTTTTTGTTATTAAGAAATTTTGAATTAGCACAAGAGGAAGGTTTGGATGATAATCGTTTAATGTGTTTTGAATTTCAAGAGTTTGAGCAGCTCTCCGACACGGACGACAGTCTCACGCTAGCAGATGATTGGACAATTCAAACATACGCCAACTTTACCGATAATACCAACAAACTGCTATATTATCTTGTTAAATGGTATGCTAACCAAATGGAAGACTTCAAAGAATATTATGATGTAGCCACAGATTCTGCCAATTATACCTCAGATGGTAGATGGACAAATAGTTTTATTGCTTCACAGATAGGGGCATATGCGGAAGGAGAAGCTCCATGGATTCTTGCTCCAACTTATTTTGTTACACTTTTAGATATTGCTGACTATAGTTTGTTTGAGGCAGATATAGATAAAATAACGGAAAGAGCGGCAAAGATATCTGCAAAAATAAATCCTTCCACTGGAGTTGTAAAGCAGCTTGAAGCATTTTATGAAGATTTTACTAGTTTTTATGATGATGTGCTTTCTATATTTGATATTAGTAGCACTCCGGACTCCAGTAAAGCAGTTTGGCTCACCGCGCCCATGGCAGATGAAATGTATGCCGATTATTACGAGGCCACCGGAGGATATTATCCTTATGATAGTGACACTACTATTTGTGATGCAACAGCCTATGCCACATCAGGAATCTCCGCCGGCGAAGTTGAGATATATACTAAGTCCGACCCCACTGATGGAGCCACTGATGTTGCAACAGACACCGGCGCCGGTAGCGCATTCAAGGCTTCCGTGTGGTTTGGCGATTTTGGGCCCGACAGTGGAAACTATTTGTATATTAATGAAACCAAAATCGTGGATGGCGACGATGTGTCGGATTATTTTACACTTAGCACGACCGGGCCCGGAGGTGGTGGGGCCCGTACCGATGACGGCCCGACCTCTACAGTGGCTATTGACTCGGATGAGGCTGCCATGATCGTCACAATAGTCTCCTCCGATGAGCTGGATAATAATACTGAATATATATTTGAATCAAAATTCGATGGCGCCTGGACTGTGGGCTATGGATTCACTGAGCAGACGGCCGAAAAGACTGATTTTGTTGCAGAAGATTTTAGTGTCACCTTTACAACGGAACTTGGCGAGGCCGGATCCCGGTAGAAGGAGTAATAACAAATGGGAGTAAGAACAAAGCCATCTGAGATGAATCGAGAAGCACTGGCAGCTCGTGCGAAAAGGAGAAAGACCATATCGATTAATGGCGAGAACGTAAATGTAGAAACATCTCCTGAAATATTGCAAATAGAAAGAGCTTTAAAAAAGAATAAGATCGCTACTAATAAAAAGATTTCTTTAAACACAAAAGCTCAACTACTTTTAGGGCTGCTTGAATGTAAAGTATGCACCGAAGAAAAGAATTACTCCTTAATCACGACATGCGATGATGCCGAGGCGATTGATAATGAGAATATTTTGGATCCCTCGTCATATGACGTAAGGCCGACACCGATTCGTGCTACTGACAAATTTACAAGTGATAGCGATCCGTTTTATAATCTAGATAACGATATTCCTGATAGTTATTCAGAGCGCAACAGAGCATCGGCAATTAAAAATATGCCTGATTTTGTGTCCTTTGTGGCGAAAATATTCAAGAATAATAGAAAGAACGGAAACAATGGGAATTCCAACAGCAACGAAGTTGCCGGCTCGATGGCTGCGACAACGACTACTGAAACAACTACTACAACTGCAACAACAACTACTTACTAATTAATATATAGGAGAAGAAAATGCCCTACACTACTGCTGATTGCCCGTCCGGAATCACCGGCGCGCTGTGTGACGCGTGGGTGTCGCTGGAGAATGCCGCCGAAGAAATCTATCTGTCGAACGACGAGTACCCCGGCAATGATCAGGGTTTTGATAGCATCAAGACGGTCACTATTGATGATTATGGCTACCCGAATACGTGGGTCTTTATAGGAGAAGAAATTACGGCAGCTGATGCTGTTTTTGATGATTTAGATGATGGCGAAATGGGCATTTGGGTCGAGAAGATAGAAGCCGACGACGTTTTTTACCGCATGTTTCATCCTATATTTGATCAGGATGATCCAACTTTTACAAACGGCGAATGGGATGTGAGCAAATATAAATATACCTTTGAGCCGGCACTTGCCGAGGAAGAAGCCGATGCTCTTGATGAAAAATTTGGCTATTCCGCCACCGCCACCGGCTATGGAAATGAACTTAATAATGCTTTTGCAGCAATCGCGGAAAAAGTTGAATTGGCTGCAGGAAATCCTGCGCACCCTCTTAATAAAATTAAAACCCCCGATCTTGACGAAAATGTATTTGATGCTTTTGAGGGGCAGCAAGAAAAAGCGCAAGATATTTCTGTGTCAGCGGCTTATTCTAAAACAATAACTTATTGATAATGGAGATTTAACATGGGGATAGGCAGAAATGAAATTAAAATAATTGACTTGAATTTATTTTCTGGCTCTTCTGATACTCTTCGGACAGCCCTAGGGGGATATTTTTACGTTTATAGTTCCTCCTACGGAGAATATCCAGCTACAGCAGCTTATCCGGTTTTTCCGGAAAATTATATATACGATGCCTCTCGGAACTCAGAACTAAACGAAGTGGCTTCAGATAGCGCAATAATACCAACTCAGAAATATCCTGTGCGGGTTTATGGCTATAATGATGTTGTTCCGGCTGATGAATTTTGGAAAGCATATTGGATCGGTGGGACATACGGAGATGAAAGTTATGATGGCATTTACAGTGAAGATGTTTTTGACGACTATTGGTTTACAGATGATCTACCTTATTCTAAATTTCAAGTAGCTAATTTGGTAGGGGGCAGTTCTGTAAAAAGTGAAATAGAGATTTCTTATGATTACAATTTTTATTTGAAAAACTATCAGAGCTATGCGAGTGCATTAGGATCCGAACTGCTTATCCCAAACATGTATTTGATTCAAATGTTTGCTCGGACGTATCTATACATGAGCGACGTTGACGATTTAGATGGGATTCTAGGAGAAGATGATGATGTAAAAAGAAACTATGATGACACTATTTGGGATTTTGTGACTTTAGATGGCGCTTATTTAGAAGACACAGGCACATCTGATCGCCGTAAAACATATTATTTATCAAGTGATATTAATGCGGTGTTATTGGACGTAATTGAGTCGGATAATAATCAAGTCAGCGGCCGCGGTACCGGGCAGATTCATGCCAAAGGGAGTGATAGAACACTATATGATCTTCACTTACATAGATATTTAACCGGATCCGTACCTTATGCAACGCTTTCGTCGTCTACGACCACATACGTTCAGAATGCTTTGCAAAATATAATGTTTGATCAGAACTCTATTGCAAACGAGGGCAATCTTTTAAGTACGTTTGTTGATATGGAAACTAATAAAGAGGCTTATCCGTATTACGTTAAAATTAATTTTTTAGCCCATGGCATCGCCACGCCGGATGGTAGTGACGGCTCAGAATTTAATGCTGCAGCCGGAGATGATGTATATTTTGCCGAGTCAATCGAAGACAACAATTACTCTTCTAAATTCCTTAAGAGTTTGAAAGAAGCGTTCCTTCTTGAAACGCCCAAGATTCTTCCCACAATAGAAGAATACGTTATGACACAGAATTATTTTACTTCTACTGAGGATGCTACTACTGATACAAAAGTATTGTCAGCAGAAAACACCTCGTTCACAACTGTTGACTTTTTTGATTTGCTAACGTATAGTTACAATAATTATGAATCAATAACGGATAATTGCTATTTTGTCGGAGAGAAAAGCATCACTAGAGAAGCGGCGATGGACACTACGGGCACATATCGATACATGAATTCTAAAAATGCGCTAGGCGTTTTGAGGGATACCTTGGCTACTTTAGTAGAAGCCGGCTCAACTTCAACTGCGGAAATATTTAATGAGAATCTTGGTCTTAAAAAGTTATTTAATGGTTGGCGTGGCACCTCGGCCGTAGGAAAATATAATGAAACTGTGGCATATAGAATTGAAAAAATTGGTGGTGCTGCATCAGGAGATTATAATAAGCAAAAAGTTTTGCAAAATTTTTGGATTTTTAACTCTCCGAATTTAATTGACGATATTAATTTATATGATTCACAAATTAAATACGGCGAAGATTATACTTATGTGGTTTATAAATATGTGGTAGTTGTTGGAGCTAAATATGGAACTTCTGATTTGGTTCTTAGTAGGTTGGTGTCAGAGAATGACGATACTGATCCCAAGACATATAATTTAGAATATTATGATCCTACCACAGATGAAATAGCTGATCAGCTCGTTGACCCAGATGGCGGAAGTTCCTATGAGGGAACCTATTATAATTACCACGCAGATTTTAATGTTACGATACAGCCTACGATTAGAATTTTTGAGATACCCATGTTCACTAAAACATTGAAGGTTCTCGACCATCCTCCCAATCAGGTTAATTTAAATCCATTTTACTTGTTAGACAATTCGCAAACCATAGGATTTAGGGTCAATTATGAGACTTTTGTAAAAGAAAAGTACCCAACAGGAATTTCTTCGGCAGACACCACGCGCAAGACAGCTTATTTAAATGCTAATGATATGCTAACAGATAGTGATTTAACATTGGAGTCGCGGTCTCAACAGAGGTATTTACAGGCTTATCGAATAAAAGAAATGCCAACAAGTTTAACTGATTTTGATGAGAATTTAATTTCTACAACAGATCTTCTTATAGAAAATTCAATTTATACCTTACCAAGTACGATTTTTTATGATAAGATTAACACTAATCAAAAATATTATTATTTATTTAGAGTTCTTAACGAAAATATGATGCCTGGACATTTATCAGCGATTTACGAAGCAGAGCTAATTAATGATGGTGGTTATGTTTATGGTATGTTCAACCTTCTTTTTGAGGAAGATCTGGAAACAGACGATTTTACAAACCCCTCTATTGCATTCAAGAAGCTAATTCAATTGCAGCCTAATGTATCTCAAATAAGTCTTAATGATGGGGACATTGATTATGGCGCTTCTGCTACCGATGAAATTGCTAACATGAGCTTGGGCGATGTTGATGATCCGATTTGGGACAAGACTTTTAAGGTGCGATTAACATCTAAGAAAACAGGTAGAAAAATCGATTTAAATGTTACTTACAAATATAATATAGACAATCGATAGTAATTAAAAAAAACGCAAACTATTTATGGAAGAGAGGAAGATAAATGGCTTTTTTAGATAACTCTGGCGACATTATTTTAGACGCCGTTTTAACAGAAACTGGCAGACGACGCATGGCAAACGGAAACTTTTCCATTAGTAAATTTGCCCTTAGCGATGACGAAATAGATTATGCTTTATACCAAGTTAATCACCCTTCTGGATCGGCATATTCAGATTTGGAAATTTTGCAAACACCAATTTTAGAGGCAACTACAGAAGTTAACATATATACGAGTTTGCTTTCTTTATCGAATTTGAGTATTTTATACATGCCTGATTTGGTATTGAATCAAAAATTATCTGATGCAGTTAAGGTGAAAAACAACACTATTTATGTATCCGTTAATGCCGAGACTCAGACAGCTATTGATACAGGGTTCGGATCGGGTTATAATGTGCTAGCAGGCCAAACGGGCGGCGGTAGCATGATAGTTCTTGAATCTGGAATTAATAATGCAGACGTGTCAATGACTTCAGATAATCAAAATTCTTATATAATAAGTACAAATATGCTTGATTCGGCTTTGAATATTTCGTTTAATAGTAATTTTGTTACTTACCCCCTTGGCTCTGATGCTTCCGCAACGTTTCTTAACAATTCAGACGGTTCATGGGGAGGCACTATTGGAACTTTAACGTCTATTACGAGTGTGTCTCCAGCCGAAAGGGATGACTTTAATACGGGAATTGCGACCATGGTCCAGGCCGGAGTTTATACACAAGAAGGCTCTACTATAGATGCAACATCTTTTATTAGTATGGCAGGAATTGTTGGAAGTATGTGTGCTATTGGTGTCGCAGTCGACCCCGCACTGACAACCACAGTTGGACAAACAGCAGATTCACGCTGGAGTAAATTTGGCGCCACTGGTGGGAGTATTACTAGCCTTGCTGGTACTTATTCAACCATTCCGACTACGCTAGAGTTAGCGACAGACAACAGTGGCGCTACATTGAGCCTTCCGATTACTCTTATCAAACAAGATACAACATCATAGGAAATTTGGAGAATATGAATGGCAGCTACAAACTTTGAAACACTTAATACTAGTACGGATGTAACCACAACGAGAACATTGCTTCACGAAGCAATTCCCCTTACTGGTACCATTGTCTCCGGAACATATTTTGAAACATATCTTCCCACTGGCGACACAAATATCAAGAATTATTCACATGGAATGTTTCAGTCCGTGTACGATTATCCTTATCTGAGTTCTTCCGCGAATCACATTTTTGATCTTTCTCTTGGTTATGCTTCTACTTCTGGAATGAGTAGTTCCGCGAATGAGCAAAATTCTAAGAAAATCAACATGTATACGGTTATGGCTCAATCCCTCTTGGGATACGATGTGTCTGGAAATATTGATACCTTTGAGTCTGATTTAGATATTACTGATCAAAACAATGAGATGTTAGAGGTTTTCTTTGTTAACTTCTCGCGACTACTAACAAAAGATCAGGTCAAGAAAGGCTCTTTTAGTCTTACTCTGGGAACTGGTTCTTGGGCTAGCCCATTTGCCACTGGTCCTGGCTACGGAGTTACTTTGACAGATTTGTCAGCTTCTGACGATGGCGGCATAAATCCGAATGTTAATGGTGGAGAATATGGACTTCTGTACAATTCTCCGACTACTGCGTCAGCAGTGGGCGCTGTTTTTTATCAAGCGGGAGTAGCAGTTATTACAGCGTCTATTTTTGCTAGTGGTTCAGATGCGCCTGTGAGTCAGGATCAATTTAATTCAAATAATGCGACCATGTACGGCATCACCGGCTCTTGGACTGATTTACCGATTTCTTCTTCGTGCGATGCCATTAGGCGCAGAATTTATAACTTATCATTTAATAATACCACCGAGTTGAATTCGACGGTTTATTTTTGTAGGGCCTCTTCAACTGCCTTCAACTATAGTGCCAATCCAACATATACAACGGGCAGTAAACTGAGAGTTAAAAATGTAGCCTCAGACGCTCCTGTGTCGTATATTACGACCGTTGGTCTATATAATTCTAGTAATGAATTGTTAGCCGTAGCGAAACTTTCGGAGCCTTTGAAGAAAGATCCGTCAAACGAGATAACGTTACGTGTTAGATTAGATTATTAGAGTACTCCAATGTCCCTCAAAAAGTTCGGACCAAAAGATATTATCACGAACACAATGAGAACTCACCCTAGTTGTGAGTTTTTCATTTTTGATGGTAAAATTTATTATAATGACATTCCGTATGTTTCTGGCGCAATTAGTCGGGGTGCGAATGTGCCCGTTAGTTCTGGCTACGCTAGTCTCTATGAGATGAATGTCGACAGGTTATCTGCCAGTGCCGAAGTCGCTGCTGGCGGTTTGTCTGGCGGAAGGTGGATTGGCGGCACCGCAGAACCAAACGAAGCGGTATCATATAACTTGAAAATTGGGTGGCTAGCCGGCCCCGGCGCCACACCATCGAATCCATCGATAACTCAATATCAATATAGTTCAAAAGATACGCTTGTTGCTTGGTGGCCTCTGACGAATGGAAAAACCATCTCTGAAGGTGGAACAGCCTCCGACAGGCAAACCGGAAGTTTCGATGGTTCTTGCCAGACCGACGGGGGCAACAAGGCCGAGGACGCCGGCAATTGTCCGGCCGCCTCACCCGGAGTGGCCCCTTCTAAACAACTTGCCCAGACCAACGCTAGTATACAATTTGTCGCAGCTGAGTTTGATAGCCTATCAGTTGCAGACGCCGATCCTTTAACTTTTGGCTCTTCTGGTTTTGCGATTGCAGCATGGATATACCCAATAGCAACGAATGGATCCACCGGAAATGCTGATGGTAGCGAGAAACATCGTGCTATTGTTCACAAGGGCACAAAAAGTATAACAAATATAGAGTACCATCTTGCACTTGAGACAGCCGGCGGCCGGGACAACACCGGCACATATAAGCTTAGATTTCGAATAGGGAGCGCAGCGAATGAATACATTGGACAAGTAACTGATGATTTTGGAATCAATGAAAAAGAATGGACCCATGTCGTAGTAACTCACGATGGGTCAAATTCCTCTGGCGGGATCACGATTTATATTAATGGCGAAGCAGCAGATTCTTCTGCGGACGAGAATGGTACTTATACCGGCACAATGCAAAATACAAGTGAAGATCTTTATATCGGCGTAAGAAAAGGCGCCAATTCTTCTGGAAAGGTTGGTAGATTTTTTAATGGCAACATGTCCAATATTTCTATGTGGAACGAAGAACTGTCTTCGGATACAGTTAGTGCTCTTCGTTCCGCGCTATGGGGCGTCTATAAAACTTTCGGCGGCTTTATTCATTCTGACATTGTAGATAACGGCCTCATTTATCCATATGTGACAAAAGATGGAACTCGCGTTAGTTTAAGTACGCTTTACACTGGCAGCACTTATGATATGGATTTTCAATATGGGGATGTGATTTCGGGCAGCTATCCTTTGTCAGCTTCCATTACGAGAGAATTGATAGGATGGTATCCCAAGAACGATGGAGCCAATGTTGGTGCGTTGCCGAGCATGGGCCCTTACGGAGCTGACGCCACCGGCGGATCTCGCGGCGCAGGCCAATTGGATACGGGCAATCCTAATATTATTCCCACTAGTGAGAATACTACAGTGGACAGTGAGGGCAGCGTACAGCAGGCCTGCGGCCAGAGCAAACCTTTCATTTATAATGACTCCACAGTGGATACAGCAGGAGGCAGTTTAGGTTGGGAATTGAATCCAAACGATGGTTTTGGCGAGAACATTGTATGTAATAGTCCCAAGTGGCCTCATTATTGGGCGTTAAAAAACACACTTAAAAATTATGGGTATTTAAGTGAGCATTATAGAGTTACTTCTTCTTACGGCATCAAAGATCAACAAATAATTAATTTAATCTCGATCCCTTCGATATTTTATGGGTCTAAAATAAAACCCGGAACGGTTTCTCTCAAGTGGTATTTGACAGGAACTTTGATTGCAGAGTTGCGTGATACAAAGCAGAACGGAGAGCTAATCGAGATTACCACAAGCAACCCATATATCGAGCAATATGGTGCTGATAATGTGGCCGGCGTTGTATTGTATAATCATGGCTTCATACTTCTTACGGGTTCGTGGGCGCTAAATGAAACTGATGGTCGAGACCAGGGCGTTTCTAAGAACTATACCTGTGGTCAAATTTCAATTCGTTCTGGTTCTGGAGGAACACAATATGCGCCTATGTGGATTGATTGGGGTGCCGGCGCCAATGATAATTGTAACAAGCTAACTACTTCTACCTCCGGCTCTGCAACCCCGAGTACAATTAGTACAAGCAATAATTTCGAAAGCGCCTCTTTCGGTCTTTCCTTTAAGGGCACAAGCGAAACGCAAACTTTGACAATGTTTGCAAACGCACGAAGAGGCGAGATTAATTATTCAAACAATCCTACATTTTTGATTCATTCGCGAAGTGTTACTTCTTCCTTTTTTACCTCTTCTCAAGCATATGTTGAGAGCCCGGATCGATTGGTATTCAACTTTGTAAGTTCAAGTTATCCGGACTATTCTGCATCATTTAAGAGACAAGTATACATCTCCAAAGTTGGTATTTATGATGCAAACAAAAACCTGATCGGTGTGGCCACTATGTCTAATCCTGTCCGAAAAGAAGAAGATCAAGATTTAACATTTAAATTAAAGATAGACATATAGTATAGTGAGTATATGATTTTAGGTGTTGACGTTTCAACCAGTATTACTGGTCTTGCTATTGTAGCGGACGGAAGCATAGTTTACTATGACTCCGTTGACTTGAGAAAATATAAGAATGTCTTTGAAAAGGGCCGCATTCTCAAGGAAAAGATTGTGGACCTCTACGAAGCATACCAGTTCAGCAATGAAGAGTTCTTTCTAGGGAATTCAAAGTATCCCATCGAACACATTTACATTGAACAGCCATTCACATTCTTCAACTCTGGCGGTTCGTCAGCAAAGACGATGGCAACTCTCCAGAAGTTCAACGGCATCGTGTCGTGGTTCTTGTATGAGATTTTTGAAATGCAGCCCAACTATGTGCTCGCTCAGTCCGCACGCAAAACAGTCGGCATTAAAGTTCCGAGAGGCGAGAAAGCAAAAGCAGTCGTCCTGAAGTATTTACTTGACACAGAGCCTGCTTTCAATGTAGAATATACAAAGAAGGGC
>Ga0080013_1004223_pt1 | contig 14315 bp, 14 predicted proteins | sample ETNvirenome_6_85_FD_69236 | JGI IMG/M metagenome (GOLD analysis project Ga0080013, IMG submission 69236) | Marine viral communities from the Pacific Ocean - ETNP_6_85 (SPADES assembly) (version 2) | ecosystem: Environmental > Aquatic > Marine > Oceanic | place: Pacific Ocean | collected 2013-06-19
GGTCGTTGTCTACACCTCCTTGTCTCCTAAACCTCCAATTGCTCCTCTTATACGTTGATACTGGATTTGTATTGCTCGAACAATCCGCCATACAACAACTCTTGGACCCTATCACACCTCTATTGAATGTATAATCGGTAGAACCCATTTTTACATCATAATCAGCAATTCGACAACGTTTCTTCAAATACTGACGATAGTTATGATTATATTTTCTGTCTATTTTCCCTGAAACACCGTCGGCACGGTTCTGAACCATTTTCAAACGAGGTAGACAACAATCAGGTCCATTCACATTTTTAAATACTTCCACCCACTCCGCGCCTGTACAACACATTTCTTTTCGCCATCCGATTAAAGGATTACGGTTTGCTCCACAACATTTAGACTCTGTAGAAACAGTTTCTTTTTTAGAACGTGGGTAAGCAGTCGTTTGAACATTTCTAGAAGATAATATCATTCTGAATTTACGTTGAGGCATTTATTATACCAAGAGAAAAAATAACTACATAATATAATGAAAAACTATATTTATGGATTAATAATTTTTTTTATATTTATTTTTGTAAATCATCTATTCATAATTAAGGAGGGTTTAGCATGTTTAAGCACGAAAACGATGATTCAAGTGAATAAAAATACCAATACTATTGAACAAGCACAAAAAAAAACTACAGGATTTCTAGATCTGGTTACTAAAGCAGAGAATGCTGTTGCCGCTAATCTCAAACAGATGCAAACAAATATGGCTAATAATCAAAAAATACATAATGCTTGTTGTTCCAAAGGGGATGGTGATAGTGGTGGGGAAGATAAAGGGGATGTGGAAGGAGCGGCAGCAGGCAGTCATCAAACGGCAGCTACTAAAGCAGCAAAAAAATTAGGGGAAACAGGACCACCGCCTTCTAAGAAGGCATTTGAAAATATTTAATCCTCACAATGTATAATGAAAAGGTATATATATCTTTTAATTATAGGATTCGTAACACTTTTTTTCTATCACTTTCTAAAAATTAGAGAACCTTTAGATGTAAATACAGACAATGTCTTAAAGATTCAATTAATAGAACCCCCTACCGCCGCCAATAATGTCGCCTATTTGGACTCAACAGAAGATGCTGATAGTAAAACAGATGGCAAATATAATAAAGTAAGTGCCGCAGATGATGATCAAGATAATTGTAAATATATGATCTCTGAAATAAATAATAATACCTCAGGTCTTATGTCCTATAATAAGGAACTAATAGAAGCACAAAAGAAAATCGGCTCTATTAATCAATTAATAGCTGCCAATAAGAAAAGTATTCATTATAATGAAGAAGTCATGAAAGCTTTTATTAAAGAACAAAAAAAAGGCGCACAAGACGCAGCAGCTAAAGCAGATTCCATAAAAATGGAGTAAGGATTTTTAATTTAGGGATTAATAATATAATGAATAAATTCTTGATTATATTATTAAGTTTATTGATCGCATACAACATGTTAGGAAGGGGTATCTGCTTCCCGACTTTTATGTGTTTTTTAAATAAAAGAGAGGGGTTAACATCTGATAATAAAAATGCCAATATTGTTGTTAAAAATAGTGCTGATTTTTCTACACTTAGCGATAATTTAAAAAAAAGCATATCTCGTTTAGAAACGTTATCCACACAAATATCTAAAAATAAAAAAAACGCAATGGGAAATCGTAAAAATATTCTTAAAACGCAAGTATTAGCCAGGGCTGCTAAAGCAAAAATGGAAAAATAGACTAAAAGATTAAACCTTATTATCTAGTATAGCTAATATGATATTTTCTTTTTTTGCTTTATAATTCATTATTTTATATTTATTTCTTACATTATTGAGGTAATATATAATATCATTGTGTGTTTTCATAAAATAAATAATGGTTAATGGACTAAATAAACTCAAAAATGAAGTTATATAAATGTAGAATTCATAGATATAACTTTCACTAAAGAGGTGTCCTAGTAAAAAATGGCAATTGATAACCAAACAAACTAGATATGGACAAAAAGCTTGCTTCCAGTATCTTGTTCTTTTATAAATATATAATTGTAGCTGAAGAAATAAACAAATATTAATTAGCGATACGGTTACAAAGGATATAAATGAATAGTAAAACAAGACGGGTATTCCTTCATTATTGTGTAAATAACGGGCTAAATCTTTCGTAAAAAACAATTCAGGTATGTTTCTTTCTATATCGATATTAGGGGTAATGACAGCCAAACTCATGATAACGAGGTTATACATTAGAAAGCCTGTAATTTGTTCATTTGAGACATCTAGATTATATTTAAATTTTTCCTTAGGGAACTCTCTCTTTATATGATACTTAACTAAACATTCCAAACATCGTGTGTACGCATCTTTCCCTTTATTGATATCTCTCCATTTTTCCAAACATTCAACATGAATATATTTACTTGTCCCATTACAGCGACATGGATATATTAGTTTACTATTACTTTCTTTTTCTGTCTCATAACAAATCCGACATTCTTTTGTTGTCATATATATATAAATGTCTGATTTTTTTAAAAAAGCTTTAGACGATGCACAAGGTCTAGAAGAAGAAATGTTAGGACCTGATTATCCTTATTATAAGTATATATCAACTCCATCTCAGATGGGGATGAGCCCTGCTGGTAATCTTAGTGCAACAGCTGATGATGTAGCGGGCTTAATTAATTACGTTCAATTATTGGTTGAAGGAACAGGTAAAGGTAGCCGTACGGGAAAACCCTTAGGTGATAAGTTTTTTCTTAAAACAGGTGCCCAGTGTGATGCGGGTAATGGACAAATGGTCGATCGGTATATGTATATCAATAACGTTCCTGATGGTAGTATCCCTTTTATCACTTCGGGCGCTGGGGTAAGTTTTTCAACATTTTCAGGAATGATTCCGGGGATTATGGGGGATTTAGGTGCAATGAATCCTGTTACTTTATTTCGCGGTTTCATGGAAGGAGCTAGCCCCCCTTGTACGGAAATTACAATGCCTACAATGTCTGCCAAGAATGTTTCCGGAACAGCTAGCCATTATGTAACAAATACAGATATTGCTGATATACCGCCATGTAGTTTTCCCAGTAAGACGAATCCACAAACAAAAGTAGGCTGTAAAGAGGCATTTAGTGTATTACAGCCCACAAAAAAAAAATTCGGTAATCTATATATCTTGATTTGTGGCTTAATTTTAATGTTTATTATTCAAAAGCTATTGAGAAAGAATTAGAATGTGCAACAACCATAGCCAAAAGATAGAAAAATGTCCCAATGAGAATATGTAATAAGAAACTAGGACATTTCTTAATTTTTAATAGATAACTCATTTCACAGTTTTCTTTATGGGGATATAGCCCCCAAAAAAGCGAATTAACGATGAGAAAAGAGGAGAGGATAATATTCCACATATGGTAAGAATATATTAAATAATCATTATAACAACTTGTTATTATGATTTATCGTCTTCGCCGTTTTGTTTTACGGCGGCGCGTTCTGCGTGTTTTACGGCGTGTTCTGCGTGTTTTACGGCGTGTTCTGCGTCGTCGTCTAGGTTTTCTTCTTGTTTTTCGGCGTTTTTTGCGACGGCGTCGTCTGCCTCCGCGTTTTATGGTTTCTATGGGCTTATCTGTGTTGCTGGGTGTTCCCTTTTCTATGGGCTTATCTGTGTCCTTTTGTGATGCTATAGGGCATTTTCCTGTGATTGGATCAGGCCATGTAAATCCTTTACATACTCTGCCTACACGCCCCATCACTTGTTCAGACACTTTGTCGGCGGTATCTGTTATTTTTTTTTTCATTTCATCGGTGGATGGAAGAGACGGCATCTCGGGCATTGCAGGCATAGCTGGGAGAGAAGGCACAATGTCGTGTCCACAAAGTTTACCATCGGGCATCATTTCAGAGAACGCAGCCGGAATATTTTCAATTTTTTGTTGAAGATCTTTTACTGTATTAACAGCATACTCGACAGTTTTACACGGAGCGGCTGCCTTTGTCACCGACATCACCCGCTTTGATGCATCCACAGGATCCCCAGGACTCCATCCTCCTTTCTTATTTTTTGTTTGTGGCATATATATAATTGGTGATAAATTATATATATTCCCTAAATTATTAACGACATCTTTTGTTCCGCTGCCCTGTGAAAGCATTTGTAAGGTGTTCCATCTCGCGCAAATATTTTCTTTTCGTATGCGTTACTTGTGATCCTGTGCGGGTGACGATAGCTGCTGCGCATCTGGATTTCCTCCACGGTATTTTCGGCGGTGCCACTTCTTTTTGAACGCATCTATATAGTATTTATTTAAAGTTTTTTGTATAATTCTAAAGCAGTCAAACCACCCGCAATCTGTGCCACTACGTAAGGCAGCAGATCTTTTCTGGGTAATTTACCCGCCGCCGTCATCATAACGGAAACAGCTGGGTTAAAGTTTCCACCTGAGATTTTCCCGCCAACCATAATTGCTACCGCCAATGCCAGACCGATTGCTAAAGGATTACCAGTGGCGAGGATCACATAGAGGAAAAAGAGGGTTCCTAAAAACTCAACAACAAATTTATTCATTATATTATCTTAATAGAAAATAAAATAATTAACAGCCACATTTTCCACTATTTTGAGGATCAGGAACACAATTAGTATTATTTGCCACGGCACAACTATTTTGAGTTGCGTTTCTCCACCCTTTGAACATTATAAGAGTACTTACACTTGTATTTACAAATTTTTGTTGTTTAGGGGGCAGTCCAGCATTCATATTAACGCGTCTAATAATTTTTCTTACCATTGCTCCACTTGCTGATCTATCATCTGTAGGTCCCATTTATATATATGCTTGTGAAAAAAAATTTAGCCAAAAGTATTTTCACCCGCATATGTAATATATAGAAATCCATCAACATCTTTATGATTGTCATAAAGAATCCCCATCATTTCCATAGAGGGAGGGATGGTATTATTAATAAATAAAAAAATACCTTTTGCAGCATCTAACTTTAAGCGGCGGCGAATAACATAGATAAACTGTCCTAGCGATAATTCACGCGGAACTAAGTATTTATGTTTATCTATTGAGGGAATATCTGTTTCCCCTGATCGCTCACAAATTATCGGAACACGTGAAGGATATTTTTTCATAATATTGGTGGATTCTGTTTTTCTATCTTCTAAAGTAAATTTTCTTTTAAAATTCATTTATAATTTCAATATATATTTACCTAAATATTATCTGTAATAACACGGGGAGCAATATTCATTGTGACTAATTCTTGAAATAATAATTTACAGGAATAAGGTATCTTAATGCGTGCGAAATCAGTTCGGTTGCCACAGGTTTTACAATAATGTATATGGCGTGAATTATTGAATATAACAAACATCCCACACTTACAACATACAAAGGCTTCATACTTATCCGAAACGTCATAGAGTCTTTCTTTGGTAAATCTGGTTGTACCATGTGCGACCATACAATCTCTTTCCATCTCCCCAAACCGTAATCCACCATCACGAGATCGCCCCTCCGCAGGTTGACGGGTTAATACCACCATTGGTCCAATTGATCGACTATGTTGTTTATCATTCACCATATGTTTTAAACGTTGGTAGAAAGCAGGTCCCATAAAAATACTACTTTCTATTTGTTCTCCTGTCATACCATTTATTAAAACTTCATTACCATGTTTTTCAAACCCCCCTTTCAATAACTCTTTGCTTATAAAATCAATTGATAACTCATTAAAACTGGTTCCATCACCAAAGAGCCCTAAATGTGTTAGAATTTTACTTAATAACGTTTCCTTTAATTGCCCTATCGTCATTCGTGAAGGTATTGCATGAGGATTAATAATTATATCAGGACGTATACCATCTGATGTAAAAGGCATATCTTCCGGTTTCATAACAATACCAATCGTCCCTTTTTGACCATGCCTAGAGGAAAATTTATCTCCAATTTCTACTTTTCTATATGTCCGTGTTCTCACTTTACAAAATGTATATCCATCACCATTTCTATCAATATAATTTTTATCTACATAACATTCCTCGATAGTTCGATATATCTTACTCTGATCATCATATTTTATAATTTTTGTATGATCATTTTTATTACTTTTTATAGGGACTACTTTCCCAATAATAATATCTTTATTTTCTAAAAATGTATTTTCGGGAATAATACCATTATGGTTTAATTTTTCATAATTTGCAAAGCTTAATCCCTTTGTTTTAACAGGGTCTGGCTTACATCGTATTTCCTCATCTCCGTGCGTTTTTTTATCCTCATCTTTTTCTGTACGATAAAGTGTTAAAGAGAATCCACCACGATCAATAAATTCTTTATTAATAATAATAGAATCTTCTTGATTATATCCTGTATAGGAGGCAATTGCGACTATCACCATTGCCCCTGAAGGAAGATTATTTAATTTGATTAAATTCATAAGACGTGTATCCACTAAGGGTCGCCCCCCATACGTTAAAACATAACATGTTTTATCCATTCTTTTTTGGAAATTGGTCGCATACATACCCATTGCTTGTTTTCCCATAGCACACTGGTAAGTATTACGAGGTGACTGATTATGTTCGGGAAAAGGGATACAGGATGCCAATATTCCAAAAATAGTGCTTGGATGAATTTCACAATGAGTATAATATTTATTAGTAAGAATTTCATCGGGTTTCATAGCAATCAATACCTGATTTTGTTCTTCAGCATCAATATACTCAATAACAGCATCTTCTATTTTATTAGATACTAATAAATCTTTCCAATGTAATTCTTCTGCATCTAATTTCTGAATAATATCTGCTGTTAAAATAAGTTTACTATTTTTAACACGTAAAAGTGGACGAGTAAGTCGTCCCGGACCATTACAAATACGTATCTCCTTTGATCTATAGTCAAAAATAATACTGGTATAAATATTAATAATGCCCTTATGTTTTCTATCTTTTAAAAGATAATAAAGTTGTGTGGGGTTCTTGGCTATTCCAATCCAATTACCGTTTATAAACACCTTTACCTTATTAAAGTAGTTTTTGTATTTTGTTTCCTTCAATGGCAATATATGTGATTTGACGGCATTATAGAGGGGTGAAGGACATGATTTTATCGTTACATGGGCCATATAACTCAAATTCTTAACTACCCCAACAGGTGCGCCTTCTGGACTTTCTGCCGGACAAATAAACCCCCATTGCGAATTATGAAGTTTTCTTGGAGGGATCAATTTCCCACTTTTATCTATAGGTGTATTTACTCGTCGTAAATGACTAAGACTTGAAATATAAGTTAGCCGATTTAATACTTGCGCAACACCCACTTTACTCGAGTGAGGATTTTTTATCCCAAAATCGCCAGTAGCTAATGCTCTCTTTAATCCATTTTCAATTGTTGTCGTTTTTACAATTTTATAAATATTGGTATGATTAATAATATCTTTATAATTAGCAGTTGACTGCCAAGATCCATTATTAATTTCTCTTATAATTTGTTTCTGCATATCTTTTACTACTTTATTAAAGTAATTTCGGAATAAATTATTTAATAAAGTTCCTGTAAGATCTAAACGTTTATTCTTATAATTATCCCTATCATCTATTGAACGCATTCCATTACTACATTTCAGTAATTGTAGGGTCATATATCCTAGAAAATATATCCTTTCGGTCTTAGAAGAGCAGTGAGGAAATAAATCATTTTTCAATACATCAAGTGTAAACTGTCTTTTGCGGGCTATTCCGGTTTCTTTATCCATATTAATGGGTGTAAACATAGCTGCTGAAATAATACATTGTAACGCTTCTTCTTGTGTAATATATTTAGATGCCTCGATGATAGACGCTTTTAAAGTAAATAATAGTTTCTTCATTATTTCATCCTCAATATCTAAAAGGATAATTTCACAAATCTCCTTATCTGGGATAATTCCTAATGCTCTGAAAAGAATGAAAAGGGGAATAGGATTCTTAATACGGGGGATTTGTATGTAAATACTATGTCCAAAACCATTATTGCGCGTTGCTATCATTATATTGATTTGCTTTGGAGAAATATTCTTATAATCTGGAACCGATTTGATCTCGGCTAACCATGCCCACTTATTATTTGCCTTTTTCACATTAAAACAATATACCCGATTTTCAGCAGCGCGTTCTTGAATTAATACTGTTTTCTCACTACCATTAATAATAAAATATCCCCCTGCATCAAATGAACATTCACCTGTTAAATGAGGATGAAGATGTCTATAATGCTTCAATATACAAATATCAGATTTCAACATAACAGGGATTTTTCCTATCTGAATCTTGGGAATAACTTTATAAAATGTTTCGCATTGCGCTAATTTTTCACCGAAACGACGTACAATTTGAATATTTAATGTTACAGACATTGCGGCGGAATATGTAAAATTTCGCAGGCGAGCTTCTTGAGGATACATAAGCTTACGAGCACCATTGTTTTCATAAATCTGAGGACGATAAATATTAAAATTAGAGAAAGATATAGATATTTCCAGCCCATATAATTTACTCTCCTCATCATAATCATGGGGAGAACGTATTAGTACAGGATTAAACATATCAATTGTCTTTTCAATATCATAGTTAACCAAATTATTATAGGATTCAGTATGATGTCGCACCAGCCTTTGTAAATGATGTGCACTGAAATAACTATTAATCACCTTCCAAGGATAGTCTGTATAATTCATATCTGTCATCCAATTTCACGTTAATTAACATTTCAATTTATCTTTAAATTATAATACAATTTTAATATCTATATTATTTATATGAAAAATGAAAAGAAAGTTCATATAATAGATATATCAAATAATAAAAAAGATCTATCTAATAATTTTATTCCCATTATAAGTGGGCATAATAATAATAACCCCTATATTCGCCCCCTTGAAGTTTGTAATAAAAAAAAAAAGGAAAACTATAAAATATATAAAAAGGAAAGGGAAACAAATATAAAAAGTAATGATTTTAAATTTAATATGGGATTAGATGATATTTTAGATAAAATGCGTAAAAAACGAGCAGAGAATTACGCGAAAAAACCATATGCGGAAATTACCAAATATCTAGATAAGCAACCTTTATTATTAAAAAATATTAGTGAAAAGGATAGTTTAAGTAAATTATTAGTGCAAATTAATAAAAAATATAATACTATTCAGTCATCGGTGCCTCTTCAAGTTCCTATTCGTAGTTATAAAATATTACGTCGTCAAAGTATTTTAAATACACCTATACGTATTCCACCGCCTTTACCTGACTCCCCACCTATTAAAAAAGTTAATATAGATGTAGAAGTCAATTCACTGAAAGATATTATAAAATTATGTGAGGATTACCCACTTGAGTTAGGAACAGAGTATAATATTAATATGCAAGCGATCCATAATATTAAAACTCCTCTTATAGAATTGGATAATATGATTGGTCTAAATTCCTTAAAAATATCTATAATGGATCAAATCTTGTACTATATCCAAGATTTACATGAGATGGGTGATTCTAAAAATGGAGATTTTCTACATACAGTTATTTATGGACCCCCTGGAACGGGTAAAACAGAAGTAGCAAAGATTATGGGGAATATTTTTAGCAAAATGGGACTGCTGAAACGCAATGTTTTTAGAAAAGCTACTAGATCGGATATAATAGCCGGATATTTAGGACAAACAGCTATAAAAACAAGAGAAGTTATCAAAGACTGCTTGGGGGGAGTTCTCTTTATTGATGAAGCATATAGTTTAGGAAATCCAGAAAAACGTGATAGTTTTGCTAAGGAATGTATCGATACATTATGTGAAGCTTTAAGCGATCATAAGGATAATTTAATGGTCATAATCGCGGGGTATGAAGATGAATTAAAAACTTGTTTTTTTGACTATAATCAAGGGCTTGATTCACGCTTTACATGGAGATTTAAAACCAATGACTATACAGCTATTGAACTTAAATATATTTTTGAGAAAAAGGTAAAAGATGCTAAGTGGGATTTTCTAGAGCCTATACCTCTATCTTGGTTTGAAAAAAAAATAACGTATTTCAAATTTTTTGGGAGAGATATGGAGACTTTATTTGCGAAAACCAAAATTAGTCATAGCAGGCGTATATTTTGTAAAGATAAGACAAAAAGAAAAAAAATTACTTTATCTGATTTAGATAAGGGGTTTGATATATATTGTAATAATAATGAAGTTAAGAGCAGGAAATCGGACACTTCGCAAATCATGAGTTTATATTTGTAGTTTTCTCTGTTACCATAATATTATGAGTATAACTAAGAAAATTAGAATCAATACAGATTTTTTGAAGATTCAAGGCGGCAATAAAAGAAAAAAAAAGATAAAACCAAAAACACCTCAATTTCTAACTTCAAATAAGGTAAAACAAAAATTAATTGAACGTATCAAAGTGGCCGCGCACAAAAGACAAAATGAAGAAAGCAAAGAAAATAATGAAGAAACACAATCAAATTTTAAATCAACTTTTGATGAAGCAATAAATGATCTTCAAAATATTATTAAAGAACGGAAAACCAAACGTCACCGCAGAAAAAAAAAGAGAGAAGTAAGAACACATATATCGCATGCTGATGACCCTCCTTATGGGATTTTGAAAGGAGGGAAAAAACCATTATATTCTGAATATAGGAAAACACTAAAAAAAAAAATAGATAGAGAAAATACACAAGTTGAGAAGCCACGAGATACTCTAAAATTAAATATACCAACTCCTATACAGAATATATCACCTATGATAATGGAAAGACAACATAAGTTACAAAAATTAAAGAGCCAATTGAGGACACCTAGTAAAAAAATACGTAAAAAAAAATATACATTAGGAAAAAGAGGAGGGAAAGTAGGCATTATTATAAAAAGTTCAAAGACAAGACGTAAAATTAAAAGAGAGCATCGTAAACTCAAAAAAAAAGATATGGATTCAATTAAATTATATCTTAAAAAACACGGTTTAATTAAAGTCGGTAGTAATGCACCTGACCAAATACTACGATCTATTTATGAAACATCCATTTTAACCGGCGATGTATATAATAATAATAATACCATATTACTTCACAATTTTTTGAATAGTAAAGAAAAACAATATAAATAAAACTTACTTACTTTATGAGTTAAGCTATGTCTATGATTCGAAAATATTTCGAAAAAGTAAAAGAGCATACAAAAGCATACGGAGAGAAAACAATTGTGTTATGGGAATGTGGATCATTTTTTGAAGTATATGGATTAAAAGATAAGGGAGGTAATATTATAACCCCAGCTATTCTCTCCTTCGCAAAAATTTGCGATTTTCGTATAGCCAATAAGAAAATATGTGTTGGTGAACATAACATTGTTATGGCTGGCTTCGGAAATCATATGTTGGATAAGTATCTTAAAAAATTAAATGATAATGGTTATACTGTTCCTATTTATAAGCAAGATATTCCAGGAAGTAATACTACACGCAGTTTGCGTTTTATTTCTTCACCGGGAACTTATTTACCTGATGAAGAACAACAAATAACAAATAATATTATGTGTTGTTGGATTGAAAAGTATGACAAATCAATATTAGAGACGCCATATATACTTTGTGGTCTCTCCAATATTGATATTTTCACTGGAAAACCTCACTTATTTGAATTTAAACGAGAGAGATTTCATGATCCAACCACTTTTGATGAAATTGAGCGTTTTTATTCAATATACCAACCAAGTGAAATTATTTTTATTTACAATCACAATGATAAAAAAGAAATTGAGGAAATTGTACAATTTTCCAGTATTCAATGCTCAAATATCCATTATATCTCTCTCCTTGACGAAACACATACATTTTATAAAGAGATTAAAAATTGTGAAAAACAAACTTATCAGGAAGAATTACTAACTTTTTTCTATGATATAAAAGATTATGACTTCTTTATAGATACTCTTCAGTTGGCACATCATCCCACAGCCACCCAATCTTTTTGCTTTTTATTAGAATTTGTACGTCAGCATAATCCCAATTTAGTACGGCAAATTCATGAACCTCAATTGGATAATATAAATCATAATCTTTTACTAGCAAATCATTCTCTCAAACAATTACATATTTTAGATACCTCGGATTATAAAACCCAATATTCGTCTGTATCGAACCTTATTAACAAATGTAAAACTCCAATGGGGCGGCGTCGCTTAAATCATATTCTTTTGAACCCTGTTACTGATGTAAACTATTTAAATACCGAATATGAAATAGTAGGATATATACTAGATAATTTTGATAATTATATGTTTATACGTCAAGATTTCTCTCCAATGCGCGATTTAGAAAAGTTATACCGGAAAGTTATTTTAAAAATAATCACTCCATATGAACTATCTAGTATTTATACAACTATTAAACTCGCCCTTTCTATTCATAATAAAATAAAAGAGGACAAAGTCTTAATGAAATATATTCAAGATTCTATTACAGATGATATTGAGAGAAAGGGGAAGGAAGTATTAAAAGTATTAGATTCCATTTTTGATTGGTCTATTGCTGAAACGCTTACAAGCGTCCCTTTTGATGAAAATTGTTTTAAAAAGAATTTTTCCACATCTCTCGATAATGCTGAACAAAAACATGTAGAAAATAAAGATAAATTAGAATCTATTCGTAGTTATTTTAATAATGTCCTAGAAAAATATGAAAGAAAAACACTTAAAAATCCATATGTTAAAATTAATATCACAGAAAAAAGTGTTTATAGTTTAGTTACAACAAACCGAAGATCAATGATCCTCAAAGATAAATTAACAAAAAAATCTAATAATAATTTGTCATATTCTTCATCGTATAATGGAGAGAAACATATGTTAGATTTCTCTCATGATAGAATACAATATAATACAGCTGGAAAGAGTAATAAACGAATTGATAGTAAGGAGATAGGGAATATTTGTTCCAAGATTAGTGTATCCTTCACACACCTTAAAGACGAATTAAAAACACAGTATAAGGAAGTAATTGAGCGTATTCAGATGTATGGCGAACATATACAGGTTATTGTTCAATATATTATTTTGCTTGATGTTTTAGTGACGAAAGCATATGTAGCCAAGAAATATAATTATTGTCGTCCAGTGATAGATGAGTCTAGAGAGAAATCATTCTTCGAGGCAAAGCAAATACGTCACGCATTGATTGAACATCTTCAAACGAATGAGATATATGTTCCCAACGATATTTCTATCGGAACACAGATAAATGGAATGTTATTATTTGGTACAAATGCAGTGGGTAAGTCAAGTTTGATACGATCTATAGGCATTACGATTATATTAGCCCAAAGTGGTATGTTTGTTCCTTGTTCACATTTGCTATTCAAGCCATATGGGCGGCTATTTACAAGAATTTTAGGCAATGATAATATTTTTAAGGGGTTAAGCACATTTGCGGTGGAAATGTCTGAATTAAGAACAATATTGAAAATGTCTGACAAAAATAGCCTAATATTAGGTGATGAATTATGTTCGGGAACAGAAACAACTTCAGCCTTAAAAATATTTGGTGCTGGTATCATTCGTCTATATGAGAGACAAGCGAGTTTTATTTTTGCTACGCACTTTCATGAAATAACAGCTATGGAAGAAATCAAACAATTAAAAAATTTAGCGATGCGTCATATGACAGTTATTTATGATAGAGAGAAGGATAGTTTGATTTATGAGAGGAAGTTAAAAGAAGGACCTGGAAATCACATATATGGATTAGAAGTCTGTAAGGCATTAAAATTACCCCAACCCTTTATGGACTTAGCCCTTTCTCTCAAGACAGATAATGGTATATTAAGACCCTCCATCCTTTTACAAAGTCAGAGTTGTTATAATAGAAATAAAATTAAAGGAGGTATGTGTGAAAAGTGTGGAGAGAGAGAAGCGATGGACATTCATCATCTCCATTTTCAGAAACATGCGAATAGCGATGGGTTTATTGGACATTTTCATAAGAATCATAAAGCGAATTTAATAAATATTTGTGAAGAATGTCATAATGAAATCCATAAAAAAAAGGAACAAGGGCGTTTAGTAAAAAGCACAAATGGAATGATTCTTGAAGGATAATATTATAATTATTATATAGATATGATAAAAAAATTTATTTTTCACTCTATTGACTTTATTATTAAACATTGGATAGAAATCGCAGTAACGACGGTAGCACTTTTTTTTATTACTTCATATATCGTGGTCAATGATATTCAATTGGTATCTCCCAAACATTT
>Ga0080013_1004224_pt1 | contig 14314 bp, 3 predicted proteins | sample ETNvirenome_6_85_FD_69236 | JGI IMG/M metagenome (GOLD analysis project Ga0080013, IMG submission 69236) | Marine viral communities from the Pacific Ocean - ETNP_6_85 (SPADES assembly) (version 2) | ecosystem: Environmental > Aquatic > Marine > Oceanic | place: Pacific Ocean | collected 2013-06-19
AAATTGTTCCAGACGCTGTAGGTTCTATTTTTAATAATTTTGTATCTTCATCTGGACTTAATCGAAATATCAATTCTGCTTCATATTCCTGTATCCCTGAAACGTCTTCTATCTGATGGACTTGAGAGTCATCCACATAATAATTTATGCTGTTTGAATATGCAGATATATTAGGTGTCATTACAAAATACAACTTCACCATTACATCATCCGATATATCTGCTCCCTCAAATCCCAACATCTCGTACATCTGCAGAGGTCTGGTGAACACTCGTGCTTGTGCGAGATCGATATTCCCGACCCACTCGCCGAGTTCACCTCTTTTATTATATTTACCGTAATAGATATCTTCTCCATCTAAATTTTGAACTTTATACGATTGATCACCGTAGGGGTCATGATGTTTATCGATCTGATTATAATTAATAAAATCAGCATTAGTTATAGCCAGTGCGTTTTCTATTCGTATCTGTTCACCTATGTTTGGAAATTCCAAAGGTACGAACTCATCTGTATTATCGATAACAGCACCTGACAGGGTGGATAATGTTTTATAATATAAACTATTTTCAGAAATTCCACTTATGATTGGTGTGGTTTCATACCATGGAATGTAAGTATAACCCAATCCACCTAATAATTTAAAATCTTCAACCCCCTGACGGTTGTTAACTTCTATATTAATATTAAATTTCTTCCATGATGTGACATTTCCGGTTTCTAAATTATCTTCACTATAAAAATCATTAAGATCAAATTCAGAATTCATCGATATCATATACCCAGATATTGTATACAATCCTTCTTTTTTATAATTATGTATCATTTTACCTTCAGTAAGTTGATACGGTTCTCGATCGTGTTCTACCGGTGTACCGTCACCCCAATCTATACTTACTATAAAAAATAGATCAAAATTCATATGATGTGACATAATTTTTGGCCTGTAACTATAAACGCTAAGACTGGCAGGGGTGGTGTGGCAAAGTGGAACTGCCTCTGCCCCCCCCAAGGTAGTACTATATCTGAGATAATTGCTACCCAGTCTGGGATAAAATGACAATTGAACATTTCCCGGAACGGTAGAGTAGTAATATTCTGTACTGTTGATAACTTTATCATAATAATTAAATAACGGAATGTCATAACTATCCTGAAGACTAAAGACTGTTCTGATATCTACATCAGGTGTAAATAACTCATACTGACTGAACGCTCCCTGGTAGGTGAATGGTTCGGATAGTTGATGTAATGTAGTGTCAGCTGCAATAGCATTCTCCCAGTTTCGATCATACGTTGTTACAGCTGTACATGGCGGCTCAGGGCAATTAATTTCATTCCAATAATATAATCCTAATCCAGGTCTAGCATCTGCATCAATTATCGATGAACGATCCTTATCTTCAAAACTTATACAGTCGAGTGTGTCTGTATGATCGCAGGTCGATGGTGTTTTGACATAACAGTAGTCGGTAAGTGGTGACGTGCTATTGTCGATCCAATTATGTGGAGGATTCTGACTCGGTCCAGCATGATACAGATAGGACGTGACTTCTCCCTGATTGCAAATCCATTCAAAGTTTGATGGAAAATATGACTGGGGGTGACCGGAAAACGTAGTCTGGTGACCGTGTTCGTCAATACACTGCTGTGTTGAAGTACAGGAAAAATACGAAGTCCACCCTCCTAACAGCAATGCCGGGTCCCAATAGTTATATTCACATGCATTTGCATTAGCATCTCTCCATGATGGCACTTCTAGATCACACTTAAGTGTAGTATCATAACCCACCCCCATGTCACTGGAGTTCATATCCGGTCCATAACATAATACACCTCCATCACCAGAAATGACTAAGTCATCATATGAATTAGTTGCATCTACTTTAATTCCTTGATATGGATTTATCAAATAATCAGTCCCGCCTTCAGTTATTCGATCTACTGTAACTGATTGCTGAAGATCGATCATGTCATGAACAGATACTGTTATTGCTGACGATCCGGTATTTTGAAATATATCATTAGCTGTAATAGTGATTTCATACACTCCATTTTTTTCAAAAGTCCATTCAAAATAATGTGATGGTATGTCATCAGGTGAATCAGGAAATAGAGTTTGAACAATCAATGGATTTTCATATACTGCATCGCCTAATTGACCTACCCATTCAATCTTTATTATATGGCCTATATCATACCCTGGGATTGTATATATTGTTCTATATAACAAAGGACTCATGAGTAATCCGGTGTCGCTAGCAGCAGAAAATGAAAATGCATTTGTATATTCTGCTAATCTATACGAACTATCTATAGTATCAGGCATGATAACACCTTCTGGAGCATTATCTTGATCCGCAACATATGGTAAAATTTCTGCGTCATGATCGTCACTATTACAGTTTATATAATAACCTACGGTCATGGGTTCCCATCCCCCGAGACCGGATGAAAGAGTAGCAGGACTTACCCATTGACATCCCCTGCTATTTGGGATAGTGGACTGTTCAGCTTCTGTGCACATATATAGTCTATCATCTATACCAGGATCTTTAATAATCCATAGTTTCACTTTTATGATGCCATAAAAATAAGGATTCAGAATTTGTAATTTTGGAACTTGAAAATCATAATTAATTGAAATATTTGAACTATACATTTCTATCAGGTCATCTGTCAGTTCAGTTTCATAATGAGCATGCAAGCTCGGTGTTACATACCCATCACCATCAGGCCACGCTGGTTCGAATCCTAAAGGTGACGGTATAATATCCCAATCTGTAGTCCACTGACATGCATTTAGAGTCGCGATCTTGCATTCACCTGAATCCCCTCCACATGTAATATCTCCCTCGCAGTTTATCATACAGTAATGACCTTCACCGGTCTGGGCATTATTTCCACCACAATATGAATTGCCACCTAATAAATTACAGTTGGTGGTATCAGATGCGAGATTATCAGTGAATTGTAATGTACAGAGTTGATTATCTGAAAATTCAGAGTATTCAGTATAATATCCATAGGTACTGCGATTAAACTCATAATTTTCTTGACATGCTTGACTTAAAGCTGGATCACCAGTTGGGTGGTCGCAGTAAAAATTTCCTACCTGGACGTCCAAATTACCTGTAGGTAGGAATTTTAATTCATTCAGATCGGTATTTTGTATCAAGACAGGTAATTCATGTATATAACCATCTGTACTGGTGTCGATATGAACCACACCCGTATACTGATCTTGATTCGGATCATCGGGATATAATAGTGCATCATCATTCAGTATAATGTACGGTATGTCAATTTTATTCTGAACATTTACTTCAATAGGAATATTAAACACAGTTTCATTACCGACCGTTCCGGTCCGGGCTCCTATGTTCATTTCATCAACACCATTCCAGTCTGGTGTCGGGGTATATATTACTGAACTACCGTCAATTTCTAATGTACCGTTACTCGGTGATGTTATGAGTGAAAACACTACGTCACCATTACTAGCTCCCGCATTAGGATTATAAACGAGTGCATCAAATGTATTTCTACATGCTTCTAAGTCCCATATACATCCAGTCTGTATATTACAATCAAACTCTTCATTTAATTCACTACAATCAAATACATTTGACTGCCATCTACAACCAAGCCCTTCATCCTCAAACCAAGTAAGAGCATCATTAAGTCTATATTGTGCATTATTACATTCCGCTATAGGATCACGGCCTGCTATAATAGCTTGACCTGGTATTTCATCACAAGCTCCGATATAATCACCAGCATTACTAAATCCTGATGCAACTCTAGCTTGATTACATCTTGCTGGGTTTAGAGTCCATGTTCCTGGATAAAATGGATCTGCATCACAAGTGTGTTCACCACCAATAGTTGTATAGCATTGCCAGCCCTCAGGTGCATAATCTACCCATGGGGTGCCGCTAGCTGGATTACCTGGTTCTGCACACGCCCAGTTCCAATCAGGTGCTTCGGACATTTCTGTTCCTTCTTCCACTCGAACTGTACCTGCACACGGCCACATATCTGCAGGAGTGCCACCCCAGAAGTGATTATTAAAAAAAGTTAACGGATCATACCAGGGATCCATTGGGTCACTACATTTAAAAACACCAATCTCTACATCATTCCATCGTGATTCACATCTTCCATTTAATGTTAAGTATGCTCCGATATCAATAGTTTCATCTTCAAACATGTCAATACTGAATCCACGGAAGTTTTCACTACTCTGATCTGAATCAATCTGTACTGTATTGTCACATATTTCAGGGCAAACATTCGACTGTATGAAGTAGTTAAAACACCCACCAGCTGCCTCAATATCTGGATCATCATAGGATTCCTCTGTATCTGAACATGCAGTTGCACATACACAGCCTCCACCGTCTTGACACTGTGGAACTGTTTCTCCGGTACAAAAATTATAACCAGCCAGAGTATCTGTAACAACTCCATTATAGCATTGACATGGTTGATATCCCTGTATCGCTACATCACAGCAATTACCACAATCTTGATCAGGATAAAATTCATCATCAAAGTTAGCAGCTGCAGGATCGATACATCCACCGATACCTAGAGTCGTTCCTGTTACCTGTATTGCAACAGGTTGAGTATTACTTAAACCGCCTGGATCAGTTACTGTCGTGTTAACAGTCCATGTATAGATCATTCCTGTAGAAATTTCAGGTGGTGTGAAAGTTGCTACATAATCACCTGTCTGTACAACCGTAGCAGAATTTAAAAGTTCAATATTATTTTCAGGATTAGGTACCACTGATACTACAGACCATTCAAATATCAGATCTTCAATAGGATCATCTGGATCAGTTGTTGCAGATGCATCAAAAAGTGCTGTTTCAGTATCGAGAATAGCGTGATCTATTATCATTTCAATAATAGGTGCATACTCACATGAACCATCATCTGAATTAGCACTCGGATCATAATTTTCTGCTGCCGAATCAGTACATCCAAAAATTTGTTCTATACACTGGGTCTCGTAACATGTTTCCTGGCCATTCCAACAAGTAAAATCATATTCACATGAACCATCATCAATATAATATCCAGGATCCCAATTGCATGCAAACGGATCAGTACAGCCAACACCTGGACAATCAGAAGCTACACATACACAAGATTGATAATGGGGTGCGTAGTCACAAGACCAATAATTACAATCTGGAAATGTACCCAGACCGGGACCGTTACATACTCCACATGCATCGAAAAAATGATTCCCATCTACATCTGCAGGACACTCTGGAAATTCATCTTCTTCATTACAGATATCGTCTCCATCTGTATCATTTACACATGACCCATCACAGTGTCGCCATATCACTGGATATATGCAGCTACCGTCATCCCACTCTGCGCCTACGTTGTCATCATAATTACATGCTCCGACCTGGCCACCGATAAATTCATATCCCGCTACAGGATGAGATGTAGATGAATTATCCGTACAGCCTTCCCGTAAACAGATACTATCATGACATCCAAAATCCTCACCGTATTGATCTATACATTGCTGATCAGTTATACAATACGTATTCGAGGTTACATCTTGTGAGGTAGTATCAGTTTGACCTTCACTGTCTACTATTATGAGCTCGACCCAATATGGATTCGACCACGATAGTGACCAAGATGGATTTGTTTCTGATGATGTACTTATGATGGTATTATCTTGATAGAGATTCCAGGTATAACTCACTATACTGAGTAAGTCTGAATCCGGTGCACCGGTTTGAGATTGATCAAAAAACTGAAACGATGACGTACCAGGATCAATTTCTGCTTCCGTCCAGTAAAAATCCGCTACAGGTGGTGGGTAAGTACAGAGTTCGTTATCAGACCATTGTGCATCGGGTTGATAATTACCAGCATATGGATCCGTACAGCCTTCCAGCATACAGACATTATCATGACATCCATAATCTGAACCATATTGTGTTTGGCAATATGCATTGCTTGTACAGTAAGAAGCCAATGCTACAATATATGTGGTTGAATGAGATCCATGTTCTGTCGTAACAGTTAAGGTTACGTCATATTGTTGATTCCAATCAAGGCATAGTGTGGGATTTGATCCAGACCCTGTAACGCTTCCGCTTTCATAACCGACAGCTTCCCATGTCCAGCTATCAATTGTTCCCGCTCCAGACTCTGATGTATCGGTGAAATGGACTTGGTAATCATTTGGAAGTCCTCCTTCACATGGGTCTTCGGTCTCCACCCAAGTGAAATCTGCTGTCGGGCCGCTGTAAACACAGCTGCCATCATCCCATTCAGCTGAGGGATTGGTATTTTGAGCATCCGGGTCAGTACACCCTTCATAAAGACATACACTGTCATGACATCCATAATTGTCATCAAACCACCATTCACATTGATCATCAGTTATACAGGTCCAATCAGCTGTTTGAAATTCAAGGGTAGTTGAAGATGAATTGTTATAATTATCCTGTACTGTTAAGGAAACTACATATGCATAACCGCGTCTCAATATAAATGTCGGATCCTGTACATACTGTGGATTGGTATTATGAGGAGAATGAGATGCTCCTGTATAAACGTTACCTCCGCCCGTGGCGGTTACTGTCCATTGCCAACTTGTAATGGAGTCATCTCCGGCCAATGATGCATCAGTAAAATGATAAAAATTATGTGCGCCAGGGCGAGCGTCTACCGCTGGATCACCTTCCACTGGTGCTTCAACGATAGCAGTCGGACCCTCGACTTGTGGTTCGTTCCATGCACATCCATGCCAGTTGGTCTGACTTGGTGAATCATCACATCTTGCAGCATGGCAATCATAATCATCATCAGTACATAATCCCCACTGAACAGCTGCACTGGGAATATCTGAACACATCCCTGCATATTCTGAATTAGGCCATAGAGTAATTCCATCTATCGGAGAACATCCATTCTGCATGTCAGTTCCGGAACAAGGGAAGTCATCCGGATCATCACCATAACCCTGAGAGCACCAGCTGTATGAACCCTGATAATTACAATGAAATGCTTCATCAAACATTTGACCTGAATATTTTTCACCGCACCACCCATCTGCCGTTGCCGCTAACATCATCGGACCGGTATATTCAAAGGAATCTTCGAACAGCACGTCATCATAACGTTCTGTTTCTTCATTCCATCCGAGTGTTATTTTGTTATAAATTTTCATCAATTGACCTCGATCTGTATCATCGGTGCATTTGATTGTGGTGGGGTGTATGGAGATAACTGCAACGCATCCCAATGCACTGACCGTCCAACTAACTCGTGACTAAAATCAACACGGACTGTAACGTGACTGACGTCGGGGCTGTCAAAAGTTATTTCATTTGAAAATTGTTGCCATTCAGCCGTACAGTCGCCAACTGATTGATCACCTATATATTGAGAAGACATGAACTCCTGATTCGAATCCAAGCCGAATATGTATAACTGTATTGGGGAAGAAGCTATTCCGTCTAACTGTACATCATCATACCATATTGATGTACCTTCGACCACGCTGTTAGTTCCATGATGGCCATAGAAATATAATACTCCATTTGGACCACCGGAACATATTGATGTATCGATTACCCAATTATCCCCAACAGTAAATGAAAAGGATTTTCTCTCCCATACCCATGGTTCTGAATTGTAATGTGCTTGTAAAGCATTTCCAAATTCACGGCTACAATCATCCGTAATTCTATGATGCATACCTACTCTACTTGGTTTCACTATATCGCTTACCATCTGGTACCACGATACAGTTAATTCAGTTCCAGATTCGACACCGAGTTCAGACCATGTTGTGGCTAATCCATTGGTGCTGGCAATCTGACTACTTATTCCTAACCATCTACCCTGTAAATTATCAAACGTCCAACTAGAATCCCAATTTTCTTCTCCTACTGTAGCCTCTGAGAATTGTTCATTATCATCATTCATCTCCATACAGTATTGACCACTATGACATTCCACACCATGTTTAGCAAACAGATCTGTTGAATTAGTCCAGTATGCATGTTTTCCTAAATGAGCTGTTCCTTCAGCCCACCCAGAACCAAATCCATTGAAACCTGGAGACCAATAATTTGGCTGAACTGCATTCGGATGCAGAGCTGCGACCCATTCACCATTACCGGTATAAGAATCGTTAGCGATATCTTCAGCATCTGGATTTCTGACTAAATTGGTTGCAGATGTTTTACACCATGCTGAGAAGATCCAGGACTGTCCTGACGTGGCTTCGGATAAACCGTTTGTCGGATTCGGATGAAAAATCTGACCATTGGTATAAGTCGACCCACCATCTGTATAATGTCTCAACGAGTAACCGCCGAATAGAGATTCTTCATCTGAAAATTCTAAGTAACCGTTATGCACACCTGCTTCAGGATCTGGAAAGGGAGGTTGCCATGTTTGAGTTAAAAATGATGGATCAGGTATGTAATTCACTACACCGGTATCGTAATTCTCAGTCGGGAGAAAGAACGTCTCCATATCATCAATACCAGGTGGTGCGAGAGTGTCTCTCCAGAGCTGTGCAACTATGCAGTCATTATCATTTGGTGTGAATACCCGATATTCATCATACCCAGAATTATTATCATAAGTCCACTGATCCCCATCCCAGTACGCTATTACGAAATCCATCCCATCATTAAAATCACCCATGCTGAATCTATTGATATCACTTCCGACGAATACCAGATACGCATCTCTATAGTATGTCGTAGTACCGCTGGCGGTGCCTTCCATTCCACTGACTGATCCTCTGCCATCCGACACACTCTCCCACACAGTACCGTTTGGATGAATGAAATTAAAAATACTGGTGCCGAACTGTACCTCACCAGGATTATAACCCCCATTCCATTGATTCATTATCAGATCAGCATCTAGATATCCGCCGACCGGTATGGTATCAGACATATATCATTCTCCTTAATCAATTCCATCTAAGTGGACACCGATATGTTGATAACCGGTGGATCGTTTACATTCATAATCTGTAGGCTTAAATTAAATCCAGTTGTGTCATTCGGTGTATCTGTAAAGTTCTCCCAGGCATGATCCCGTACTGTTATGGGAATTGTCTGTACCGTCCCTGGGTCTATCAAATGCGGTACAAGATGTAGAAAGAAATTACAGTTGAAGATAAATGATTCGCTTGTTAATGGGCAGTCCAGCACACCGTTAGGTAACATCGTTGAATCCGTACCGTCATATAATATCACACCGTCGGGTAGATCAAACGTAGCGCTAATGGATTCCCCATACTCACCTCCATCATCTGGATCATAAACATCAAAACTAAACTGACCGGATGTTCTCTCATCCATTGGAAACTGACTGTATGAATACAATTGAGTTAATGTATATTCCTCTTCCCCGGAGATGAGAGTTCCTGTTGGCCCGACGCCGTATAACTCTGGTGGAGTTTCATAATCCGCTACTGCACCGACAGCTAAGGCCAGCGTGGCGGATAGATCACCGTCCCAAAACGGGGAGGCAACATTCAGATTAACTGTTAATGAAAAATCACCTGATACATCGTCAGGAGGTGTTATGTGCAGTAAAAGACGGTAACGATCCGTAACCCCTGAGATTTCTTCAAACCCATTATCCTGAACGATAAATCCTTCAGGGCTATTTATAGTATACTGAAAAAATGGGGGACCCGCTGTTGGATTGATGGGACAGTAAAAGTCAAATTTATCTGTAGTTGCCGCTGTATCTTCTGTCATAGACAGCCTCCAATATGCATCATTAGTTGTAGGGATAGTCCACACTTGGGGGCACTGAGTCTGGATTGAAGATACTGCAGTACCGTAATCATCACCTTCACTAAGTTGATCCTCTATTGTAACTGACATATAAACATCAGGACAATATGTTCCATCTGAGGTTAACCATACATCATCACCTGGGCCGCCGTCAATCATTGTAATTACAGATGATGGCCAGAGTCTGCCTGATCCGTGCTGGTGAAGAAAGCTAGATGCCGCGACCATCTCAGCACCGCTATCGATTGAAAAATCACTGTAATTCAGGCAACCTGTGGATGGATATGAGCCTGTACAGTCAAAACAAATAACAGGCGGGAAATTACTGGGTCCCTCGGGACAATCATTTTCATCATATGCAGAAAGTACCCATTCAGTCGACTGGTTTGGTGCCAGCATGCTCAACCCAGCATCCCAGCTGTAATTATTATTATATACCCACTCCACCACATATGGTGCTTGATCAGCTGCGATGCTGAGGTTAATCCAACCGTCGCCGACGTAAGACAAACTGCTGTAATCCGCAGCTGCGAAATGTACCATTATATCTAATGGATCTGAGCCAGGAGATATATACGGCATGGTTCCTTCTGTTTCCAATTGATTCGCTGAACTGAAGGCAATATTAGAGCCTTCAAATACTTCCCAGAAGGTATTAGAACCGCCAGTTGAATAAGTACAGTCTCCCGGAAACTCCTCAGGACACTCCCCCGACCATGACCAATATTGATTACAGCGGAGACCGTTACCTGCGCCTTCATTGGCACATTTTTGCTCCGGATTATTCCACCAACAAAAAACTCCTCCCACACTCTCACAGTTGGGTTGATTGCCATCGAACACACTACAGTCGATAAAGCCCGTGCATGATTCACTGCCTTCTGACACTATGGCTGGCCACCAAGCTGACGTGCCGTCGACGTCAGATGGAATTCCTGTAAAGGTCAGTACATCACCAGATTTTGTATTTATGATCTGTGGCTGGTCGTAAGTTGTATCCGGAACCGGTCCGTGTGTCGTAGAGCCGAAGTAATCGGTCACTGTCGTCTGCATCGCTACCTCGGGTGCGTGATTTATCCCCGTAACGGTTATCTGGATCGTTTCCGTGTCGAATAGACCGGTCGGATCCGTAACGGTGAGAACGAAAGTATGTATTCCTGTTTGAGTATACTGGACAAATGGCGCTGTGAACGATACGGAAGTCTGACCCCAGCTGAAAGCTTGACCGGGTGTGAGTTGATATGTAAAGCCGTTCCCATTATTCAGATCTGGATTCGTATATTGCAGTACAGGAGCGAGGCCATCTGGATTGCAATTACCCGTGCAGCCCGTATAGGTCCAGACGAACTCGAGACAGTCATCTTCAGTAAAATGCTCAAATGACCAGTTGTTCTGTTCATTGGGTGAATCATACTGAGCTTGACATATCGCTGATGTCTCGGGATCGTATGTTTCGGCTGCATTCATCGTAACGACCTGGCCGGAAGCGACTGTCACTGTAGTTGTGCCGGGTGAAGGTTCGGGATATTCGCACGATCCATTATCGATATTTGCATCCGAATTATAATTAGTCGCATTGGGATCAGTACAGCCATAAATATTTGACGGAGGAGCACCGTCTGGCACCCACGTACAATATCCATTGTCAGGGCATGAACCATCCCATACGTAGATCTCACCACAGGGTACGTCACCATTTATATTCCTACATTCACGAGGACCTGGATACCAGTCACAATACTGAGCAGATGCTTCACATCCCGGTTGGAAGCCATTAAAAACACTGCAAGGAGCCGAACCTTCACATGAACCCTGTGCTTCCATGACTTCTCCCCCGTACATGAATGAATCTTCATACAGGACCTCGTCATACTGTTGAGTCGCTTCATTCCAAGCCAACGTTATCTCGTTATAAATTTTTCTCATTTTATTTTTCATAATCTGTATCCCCTTGCCCTCAATAGGTCTGTTTTTGAAATTATTTCTACTTTGCATTTGTTCCCGTAGCCGGAAGCTGATGTATATTGTACTGGATCTGTGCCGGGAATGACATTCCATTTCCAGAAATCGGGATCACTGTAATAAGCTGGATCTTCTATATATTGATCTTCCTTATAATCTTTATCATATGTCGCCACGATGAAATACCATTCCTGGAGATCGACCGGCACTCTCGTGTAATTAAACACTCTATGATCATCTTGTTCTAATGCAGTGGAGGTGTAACTCACATCTGGATTCCCTTCTCTTGTATCACGCCTATGTAAAGCCGGCATGAATAATTCTGGTGCTATGCTATAAGATCCGCCTATATGAGAATCCCTTATATCATCATTTTCATCTCGCACAACTAATCTGATAAATCTTTCCGTATCGGATTCTGAAAATGCCCAGTGGGGCTCCCATGTAGACTGACCTGGATCCCCCATTGTCACATCCTCATAATAACCCGGGATGTCAAATGTAGTGTCGCTGGTCTTCTTCGCAACAAACGTCTCGAGCATGAATCCGTAAGGATCGATCGTTCTCAACGGATTGCCGAAGTTGAACAGCGTTCCGGTACTGACTCGATCGAGGAACTTTACCCACATCGTGATGGTGAACCCGGTCGATTGCCAAGTCGGATCATCTCTCGTACCCAACCCGACATCATTAGATTCCAGATTCCGCACAATAATGGCTTGATTGAGATTTCTGATCTTCAGAAATCCTGAACTGACGTTTTCATATACGGGTAGTCCATCATCGGCGCCCGCACCAGCTGCATAATCCTTATCTAATAAATAGTCATTCAGATCATTTCTTAAATACTCTAATGTTTTATTCGAATCTACAGTAATTCCGGCCGAGTCATCATCACGATTTATAAAACCTTCGTTGGAATCATGTGCGATATCATGTCCTGTTTCATAAGTGTCTTCAGCGGTTGGATCTGCCCAAGTATCAGGCTGACCATCACCATCCATATCGTGAAACTCTGGTTTGTTTCCTTTCAGCGCTTCATATTCTGCAAAGAAATTATCAATTCTTTCCTGTCTGGTTTGGAATCCTGGTAGGAGTTCGTATATCGTTGTATCGAGTATCTCCTCAGCTTTAGCTTCATCTATATCAGGTCTCGTCTGTTGGAAATCGATAAACTGGCTCAAGTTATCAAGTAACGATATCGTGCCTTGTTCAAATGTCGTTAGATCGATCCTGAACGTACCCTGCAGTCCCTCACCACCTGGGGCAGTCCACTGATATCCTGCTGTGTTGGGTTGATTGAAATAAGCATTACCTGTAATGTAAGTGAAAAATGATCTAACTGAACGGTCTTCGCCTATCTGTTCGTCTGTAAAATTAATAATCAACGTATCCACCACTACACCGACTCCGATCATCAAATCAGTTAAATCGTTATCGATCTCATTGGCTTTTCTATCATATTGATAAAGCACTATCTGATCAGATACAGATGCATCATCGGCAATCACTCCACCCCGAATACTCTTCTGTAATTGAGACAGTGTTTGGTAATCAGCAAAATCTTTTATCAGAGACCATTTACCCATCATCTGTCCAGCCAGTTTTCTATAAATCTTCTCTCTGTAGAAACCTTTCTCTCCAGCTGTCAATGCCTGACCGTTTGATAACTTATCATATATTTCAGTTAAGGTCATCTACGATCTCACTTTAAATTCAAAACCATCATCATGAATGATTTCCTGCCCATCACCGTAGTTGAGTTTTAACTGAATCTTATACATTCTGTTCGGATACAGTCCAGACATCCATTGATTAAAATAATTGCTCGTCTGGTCACAACTCATCGATGTGTAGGGTGAGAACGGTATGACTGCTTCACCGGTTGTCAGATCGACAATCGAATACGAACCACTCCCTTCTGCGATGTACGATCCTGTAATGGTCTGGGCGGTGCGGTGAAACGTTTTATCGATATAACGTTTTCTCGGTGCTATTCTGAATTTAACCTTTTCAGATTCTCGATAACTATCCCGGAGATTTTTCATATGTACGATATTATCAACCAACCCAGACATCGATAATGGTAAGAGACTTCCAGTGTTGCTTCCCGAACACGCTACATGATCATCCCACCGGACTTCTAATCTCGGTGAATAGATCGTATGGGTGTTTGATGAAAAGAATTTCAAACCACCTCTCGTGGTGGAATCGGTTTCTTGACTGCCACTGAATCTCAGCACTAAGCCGTTATTACTAATTTTTGTCGAACTACCCAACCAGTTGTTCACAATATCAGTTACGTTCATCTCGATATCAGGGCTTTCGTATGAAAATGATTGAGATGCTCTGTAGCCACTTCCTGTCAGATAAACCCCACCACCGAACTGACCAGCTGTTGTACTGCCTGAACTGTTATTCGATTCGGCTGATAACGACCACGATAGATTGGTATTGCTGTAGTCGCGATGACTCCATGACGCTCCGTCGGTTTTCGCTGGATCTTGAAAATGTTTTCCCGTTCCTTCCTCCCA
>Ga0080013_1004225_pt1 | contig 14313 bp, 37 predicted proteins | sample ETNvirenome_6_85_FD_69236 | JGI IMG/M metagenome (GOLD analysis project Ga0080013, IMG submission 69236) | Marine viral communities from the Pacific Ocean - ETNP_6_85 (SPADES assembly) (version 2) | ecosystem: Environmental > Aquatic > Marine > Oceanic | place: Pacific Ocean | collected 2013-06-19
ACATCTTACTCTGCGGCATATACAAGCCCGCCGCAGCACTCGGCACTATGGAGTTGGGGGTTTTCATTTTCTTTACTTTACCTCTCGCGCTTTGCGCTTTACGGGTTGGTTACGGTTAGATGATTGCTTCGCCGATTGCGACACCAAGCCCGAAGGCAAGGAGTAAGAGCGGAGTGAAAAAGAGGATACCAAGGTAATCGTTCATTTAGATGCCCTCACCAGCAGCGAGCGCAGCAAGATCAGCCTTCTCTTCGTCGCTAAGGTGTTCTTTAGCTTTGTTGCGGAGGCTCGCCGCGCTCATCTTGGTGGGGTTCTTATGCTCACCGTTACAACCATCAGCGAAACCTTGTGCGCCTTCTAGTGTGTTGTAGTCGATGACGGCTTGCTTGCCCTGCGTTGTGGAGTTGCGGAATACGCGCCACATCTGAGGACCAACCTGCTCAACGGTCCAACCAGTGAGTTGGCGACGTGTTGGCGGTGCTGGCAGTGGCTTGTACGCTTTCTTGCGGCTTGACGTGACTTCGATGTTATTGATCATCGGGTCAGGGCGATACCGAAAGTTGTCGTTTGAATCAGTGAGTTGATCGAGGGTGAAAGATGTGGGCATTGATATATCTCCTTACTTGATATACTATATTATACACTAAAAATGGGGTAAAGTCAACAACTAAGTTGTCAAGAGAATGTCAGAGACTACTTGATCTCTTTGATGTTCAGGGGGTTGATGGCATTGGCTGGAAGTTTCACGATCCTTGATGCCTCGTACATATCCCGCGCCTTCACAATGCGAGTTTGACGCGGGCGCATCGGCTCCCGAAGGTGGAAGGTGACGCGGAAGGTTTTGAGGGGCAAATCTGATGTGCGAAGCATGTGCTTTCTCCTTATTTGGTATAACCATTATACCATTAAAAGCAGGTGATTGTCAACAACTAAGTTGTCAAGAGAATGTCAGGCTGATCCATACGGAAGTTTACCACCAGCATCAAGCACCTTGTTCTCTACCACGATCATCTGATCAATGATGGCACAATACGCCTGTGATGCTCCTTCGCGTCGGTCCACGATCTCGTTAGCTGCCGCGTTGAGTTCTTTGAGTTTTTGGATGGCTGCGGTCATTTCGCTCGGGGTCATGGAGTTCTTTCCTTGTTTGGTATAACCATTATACCAAAAATGTGGGGGAAAGTCAACAACTAAGTTGTTAAGAGAATGTCAGGTAGTTTGTGATAAAAGGACAAGAGAGTAGAGCATCAGAGCATTGACCCTGATCATTGTCCGGCAAAACTCAGGTGATACCAAGTGTGTGCGGATTGGTCCAAGTTTCTTCTGTTTGGTACGCATGGTGTTCTTTCCTTTCTATACATATAATATAACCCGTTGAGAGGTAAAAGCAAGGAAGATCGTGTCAAGGAAATGTCAAGAGATTACCATCAAGTTTCGTTCACTAACGATCTCAGTCTCACCGTTAGGCCACAGGATCGACCACCATACGGTTGACCAATGATGGCTTTCGGCATTTTTGACAATGACACCCACAGGGGCCGATTTACGAAACATGTCGCGCCTCCATTTCACTAGATCGCCTGCTTTCATTCTGCCACCTCAAGATCACGTTCTGGGAATGTCGGGTATCCGAATCTTTTACTGTTTGAGTTGTCGCCGGCCCATGCAATGCGAGCGTAACCGCTGCCACCTTCATCCATTACAAGCCCAACCTTGCCAGCGTAGCCTTGGCGCATAGCTCGCTTGTTCTGCTTGCCTCTCACCAGTTGCCCAACCTTAAACTTTGCAGGCTTCGGAAGTAGAGCCTCGATCATCTGCGTTGCGTTGTCACGGAATGAGCCAGCGTGATAGTCAGACTGAAGATCAGAATGATCGTCGCAACGGCGAACGTGGAAGTTGCAGGCGTTAGCCTCAAGTTGAGCAGCCGTATCGTTCGCCATGGCTCCGTTAGCCAAGAATGAACCAACGTAATCTTTGTGCTGGAAACTCCAGCGCGTTCCGTTATACTCTACATCAATATCAATGCCCTGCTTTTTGAAGTGCGTTTTGATTTTCTTGATTACTGCTTTTACTTTCATGCTACCACCTTCAAGTCTACAACTGAGCAAAATCCGCTTTTCTGGGTTGAAGCCCAGAACACACGGGCGATCTTGCCGTCTGCCATTAGGCTGAGAACCAACCCAAGATTTGAGTTGTTATACCCTTGGATGAATCCCACGTTTGTCACCATGCTGCCGATCTCAATGTTCATAGATTTCTCTCCTTTCTATACATATAATATAACCCACTGAGAGGTAAATGCAAGGCTATTTGTGTCAAGGAAATGTCAAGAACCTTTCATCATTTGCTGCGATTTTTTGTTCTATAAACGTCATGCGTTACCAGTTTTTAGGGTCGTTGGCATCCCACACATCGTGTGTTTGAGTTTTTGAAAGGCGTTCATCCTTTACTTTCATGTTAAAGTTTCTGCGCGCTGCCGCTCGGCTAGATGCTTTTTCAGCTTTCATCATTTCACGCGCTCGTACACCATGATCAATAAAGTCGCTTTCGGCCACTGAGAAAGAGCGACCATCTAAGGCGGGTTCTTCGGCTCGGGCCGATGCTTCAAATAGATCGTGTTCAAGTTCTTCAAGTTCATCGGCCAGATCAGCGGTTTCCGGGTCGCCCCACTGAGCAACTTCACCGCGCAAGTCAGTGATACGCATGCGAAGCGAATCCATGATGTGAATGATCTCAGTCTCGGATAGTTCGATTTTCATATTCTAAGTTCCACACGTGCAGGCTGCCCACTTAAAGGCGAGAAAGATAAGACCAGACCAGCAGGAAAGATCAGCGATAATAAGAGCGGCCATCATGCCGTTGCGGTTTTGAAGCATTTGCTTTCTCCTTTCTATACATATAATATAACACCGGAAGGGGTGATCGTCAAGGTTTAAGTTGTCAAGGGCTTGTCAACGATTGAAAGATGTTGACTTGATTCGGTTTCTGGTTCTGCTTTATCAGTCCACAAAACTTTAACGTCACGATTGGCGGTATACTTACCAGTCTCGACAATGATCCCGATACTAACGGATTCACCTTTACGCCAGCGTGGACGTTGAAAGTGGTATGTCACCAGATCACCGACTTGCATATTCAACCTTAGTAGTCTTCACGTAGAAAACAACCTTATCACCCGGCTTAACGTGCTTTAACTGCCTCCTGTTGAGTTTTACCCACATTTTAGAATCAGGTGCATTGATAACCTCTACCGGGATCATCCGATCAAAATACATTTGATCATCCAAAACTGTGCCATTCATTTTAGCGCGACCGGCACAGCCGGCTAAAAATAGTGGGATTAAAAACTTCATTGCTGCCCTCCTTTCTTCTTTTGAGTCTCAACATGTTTACATTTTCGTCGCCAACCAAAACCGGGACATGTACACGTCCATGTGCCTCCGTTGTCGGTCACAGTGTAGGTATCGCCCTTGCTGCCTACAACGTCATACGTGTGAACCTCGACCAGCGGAGCGGGTTCTTTGCGCTCGGCTACCACCATGTAATCGCTAACCTGATCCAAAGTCAGAGTATCCGGCACTTCAACCCAATGCTGACCAGAAACCGCCCACTTTTGACCAGCGCGATCAGTGTAGAGCATCGGCGGCCATGTCACTTCAATAGGTTTACTTTTCTGGCTCATCATCATCCTTTTTATTGTCGCCTGAGTCACGATAAAAATCAAACCCAGTTGTTGAAACATAATAGGGTTTAATATCTACTGGGTTCCGTTCAAAAAAATCTTCTAACATTGATACAATCTCATCAATACGAAGCTCACGCGGGGACTTTTCAACGTCTTCTTTCTCAGCGTTCGCTTTCTCCGCACGATATTTGTCAAGGTCTACTAACTCGCCCATTAAAATGGCCTGCTATCGCTCATTGGTGAACACTCCCACACCAGCGGATTCATGATCACCGGGTTGCCGGTCATACACTTGGTAAGGTTCACATGACAAGAAGTTGTCATAGAGTGAAAGCCTTTGGCTGGTGCGGTGAAGTCGGCGATGACGTAAACTCCTGCCGGGGTTCGCTCTCCGATCTTTAAGTCATAGCTAAACAACTCCGCGCTGCCATTCGGGTATGATACACTACTCAAAGAATACCTGTGATTACGCGCACTTAGCCCATTTTGCCATGCCTTTATAACTTCGTCGTTACTGCGAGGCTTGCCATAAATCCCAAGCGCGTTCATGCTTCACCCGCTGTACGTGGAAGTGCTGAGATGGTTGTTAGAAAAAGATCACGCATAACTTCGTTTTCTTCTTCAGCCAGTTGTGAGGCCACCATCAAGCATGTGATGACGTTTTCACACGTTTCGCGGCTCTCATCCATTGGCGTGAGAGATCCGCTTACATTAGGTAAATTAGTTTCAAACATTTTTCTTCCTTTCTATACTATAAATATAACACCGATTGAATAAAGCGTCAAGGGTATTCATGTCAAGCAAATGTTAACGCTCACCTCTAAACATGCGATCAGCGAAACGCTTTGCGTTGCGAAGGTTACCCATGTCGGCAATATCTCTGACTTGGTTAGATTCTTCATCGTTCAGATGCTCAATGGATTCCTTTATAAACTTGCGAAGCATCTTGATAAACTCAATCTTGCCGAACGATTCCTTGTGGCTTGTACCAGCGTTCACGTACTTATCGTGCATCAACCTTGTTATGGTCAGTGCAGATTGGATACCCTTTGTGTCCTCAGAGTCTATAACGATTGTCATTTTCATTGATATTTACCCATCGATGGCAATAATACGTTCGTTGGTTGAAAAATAGGGCCGTGCAGCCCACTGCTTAGTGGTCATCCACATGCGCTGACATTTAGAAGCTACAGGCTTCGGAGCGCAAAGATCGGTCAGAATGATGTGGCCGTCAAAACCCCGTTCGTTGACATATTTGGTCGGTGCGTTGAAACATGTACCACCAGTCAGAACGCGCTCAGTCTTCTTACTTTGTCCCTTTTTCCACGTGTACACCTTATCAACAGCAACCACCGTGTCGAAGGGGATGACGGTGAACTCTGCGATCTCGGCTAGCTTATTCAACTCAGTAAAAAAGGCGGCCAGCATCCCATCATCCACCGAACCAGATTGATCGATACTGACTGCGATCTTGGCATGGCGACGGACGCGCTTGCCGGGGTGTACCTTTGGGAATCGCTTGTTGATACGACGCGGGGTCGAGCGCTTGTCAGCGCGTTGAGAAGTTTTAACGAAGTACCTCAGAACTTTACGCCAGTCGACTTTGGGAGAAATGCGATCCATAATGTCACGTCGCATCCCAGAAGAAACCGATCCCCAGTTGCGGGCCTTCTCGGCCTCTTCGGCTGCCTTCTTGAGTGTTTCCTTCAATCGCTCTTTTGCAATCTCATTAACGGTAGGATCGCCGGAGTCGCCGAACGCCTCATGGTCATCAAGTGAATCCATACCGCCAAAGGGATCGCCATCGCCTGACTCTTGGTTCTGTTCTTCGGCCATCTTTTCCAGTTTCTTCAAATACCATTCATAGGTCTGACCACTGGGGAGATCCTTAAATGGCCCTTCACCGGGGAGAACCCCGCGCATCGGCTCATCAGTACCCGGCATTGCGGGGCCGGGTTCAGCCTCACATGGCAGCTTGCCCTTCATTTCCGGTAGACCATTGATTGCAAGATCCATAGCGATATTGTCGATCCGGCGGATCCCCTCGGTCGGCATGCGCTTGGTGACATGCTCAAAAATAATGTGATAGAACTCATGCATGAGAATACCCAGCTTATGCTCATCAGAGAGCATAGCAAAGAACTCAGGATTAAAAAGCAACTCAAACTGTGCGCGCTCTTTATTCACACGAACTGCGGCTGTGGGGATTGCAGTGGTCGCAGTTTTGTCAATCCGTCGCGAGAGCGCGGCAAAGAATGGCTCGCGCATCAGAAGGCGAGCGGTGTGCATGTTGAGATTGAATGGCTTTTTAGTGTCGTCGGACATTATTTCTTCTCCTTACTCTTATAATATAGCACCCAGAAGGGCGAATGTCAAGGTTGTTTGTGTCAAGGGAATGTCAGAGGATCTTATATCCGGTCCTCATCCGAACCTCGTCTAACCATCCCTGCTCTCCGTCAATGTGGAGTTTGAACCTCCACCTTTTGTTAGCTATATCGCCGTACTTGGCGCGGGCTGTCTCTTGTTTGTCAAGGACCACAGCAGGTTTGCCATCCCTGATTGCGAACACGAGATCACCTACCTCGATCCTATCGGTCCACGTCTGAGACAATGATCAGATCCTCCTCATGAAAGCGCATGCGCTCATCACTTTTTAGCCACTTCACTTCATACTGTATACGTCTGTCAGACGGCTTATGGATAGCGTTGATAACACCGATTCCATGGTGGTTCTTGAATGTCCGGCCCAGACTTCCCATACCAGTTAGCTTAACCAAGTCACCAATACGGGGAGCCCTGAGAGGCGGACGGAAGGCTTTACTGTGTAGTACCACCAAGGATCTCCACCAAGTGATCACTCACTCTCTTGCCGTCTGATGTTTCGGCCTTGTGAAGCGAAATAACATTATTAGTGTTATCAGACTCACCAAGAACGGTCCATAGCTTCATGGCCACCTCGGAAGGCAGTGAGACGAAGTAGTCTGCGAGGTTCTGGATCTGGCCATCGCTCAAATCGTCAACGAGTACGTTAGCCGACGAAATCTTTTCGATCATTGCAGAATGATCGTTGATCCCCCACTCAGAAGTTTTGTTGATCTCACCGTTGTCAAGCAAATCCTCAATGGTCACTTGCCAAGCGTAGTTTTCGGTGAAGTCGCGGAGAGCCACAGCAGCCTCAAAGCCAACGAACGCGGTCGCAAGGTTGAAAAGAAGGTCACGGTCGCCATCCTCACCCATGACGCCAGCAGGGGCAGCGGTGTCGTTGAACCGCTTCCAGCTACGACGGGAAGGGTAAACCTTGTTAGGCTCAAAGTCATCACCATGCTCAAGGTGGTTGCGGTTCTGATTAACGAAGTCCCACAATACTGAATCCACGTTATCCTTAGCCCATGCTAGCCAGTCCTCAGTTGACGGCTCTACATCGAAGACAGTCCACCGGTCAAGCTCGGCAGGGTCCATCTCGCCAACCTGATACTGAGCGCCATGCTCACCACCATTGACGGCAGCGACGATCAGAGTCTCAGGGTGCAAGTGCCAACCGTTGATCTTGCGGCTGTCGGTCAACTCAAAGAGTCCTTGACGGACTTCCATAGTTGCGCGGTCAACTTCATCGAGGAACAATACCACAGGCTGTGTACACGCTGTTACCAGCCAGTCAGGAGCGTTCCAAGTGGTAGCCTTGCGGCCATCCGAAAGATCGGCGGTGTCAGGCAGACCAAGCAGATCGCCCTCTGTCATCTGCGAAGCACGGCGTTCCACCACTGGCAACTCGCGGCGCTCTGCGATCATATAGACCACTTCAGATTTACCAACACCGTGACGGCCCCGGATGAGTACGGGCAAGTGTGTGTTAAGAATATGAGGAACTACGTTAAGGAATGTTGCGAAATCTACTGCCATGATGTTTCTCCAGTTGAGAGGTTGTTTCTTTGCCTTACTCTATAAATATAACATCGTAAGGTCTTTTCGTCAAGTATTTTTGTGTCAGGTAAATGTAAAGTGATTACAAGATATTACTGACAATAGCATTGACTCCATTGCGAATAGCATTAACTGTCTGCGGATTGTCAGCCAACCAGTTGATACCGATGTATGATATACCGGCAATGAAGCCATAGCGGATAATAGTGTTCATGATTTTTCTCCTAATAAAATGGTAGCTGATGCGGGACTCGAACCCGCAAGCCCAAACGGGCGGGAGATTTTAAGTCTCCTGTGTATACCGGTTCCACCAATCAGCCATTTTTCTTTCCTTACACTTATAATATAGTCACTTGGCCGTCGCCCGTCAAGGCGAGAGTTGTCAGGTAAACGTCAAGACACATTTTCATAGTGTTCTTGCAGGTTGAGAATCTTGATAGCCTCAAGGGTGTCGCTCTCGGGATACTTATATTGCCAGTTGCGAGACTTGTTATACTTGTTTCCCGTCGTCGGAAACTCGCGCAGAAGGGCCTGTTTCATGCTTTTCTCAGATGGCTCAAGCCAGCCGGCTGGGGGATCAAGAGTAGGGATAAGTGACGCTATGGGCGGCCTCTCGTCTGTTGTAAGCGCATACTCGCGAGCTTCACCGAAAGCCTTTCTGAGATTATCAAGGGAGTCGCGCGATGTCCACCGGTTTTGGTTTGAGTCCCCGATCTTACGAGCATCGGTGTGGTGGACGACAAGTGCTGACTGACGAGCCACAGATGCATCCCAGTCCACAGACTTGATGTACCGGAGTTGAGTGTGCATGCGCCACTCACCGTCAGAGTCATAACCACTGGCACGGATAGGCACCATAGAGCCAACGCCGATACCCATGTTGACCGCATGTTCCCACGCAGACGCGCGTTCACGGCGAGTCTGTTCAATAAAAACCTGCTTGTCATTCTTAGCATGCTGGCAGATCCGGCGCGTGTGTCCACGTTCGGCACAATAGCCACAAGTCACGTTCTTCATACGCGCAGCCTTGGATGCCTTGTTACTAACCTTCTCGCCAGTAGCAAGATCAAACTTGGTGCGCTTCAAGTATAGTTGACGACGATTTTCGGCGCGGTCGTCATAGTATTGGGCATCGCTTTCGTTGCCCGCCGTGCGTTCTTTCGCAGCCATCGACGCAGCACCTTCATACTCGCTCTTGATGCGCTCGGAGAGTGCGAGACACTTACGCTTGTTGTGACCTTGTTTGTAGCAATATGAGCAGGTTACGGTTCCAGACCAAGACATGTATTTTCTCCTTTCTATACTTATAATATAACGCGATGACACCGTTTAGCAAGCGATATTGTGTCAAGCAGTTGTCAAGTGTTCTAAACTTTTCTCGGCGCACCATTCTTTGTTGCCGGGACCGAAAAGCGATAGACCCTGCGTTGTCCACAAAATACGCACCATATCACAGTCGTCGCGTATAGAAAGTATAACGCCAATCTGCTCAGTAAGAAAATGTCTAACAATATCACCTACTTGCATTGATAACCGCCAACCATTTGATAGGTTCCCACGATGCCTCTGCATCCTCGATCCAATAAACTTCGACCCGACCAAGGCCATGTTTTTCGCCGTCTGACTTCATTCGTAAAACTATGCCTGTTGCTTTTTCAATAGCACCGGGCATGCGTACCAGATCACCGACTTGCATTGATCACCTTCATGTCTGCCTCTCGGCAGAACAACAAACCCGCAGCGCCAAGAACTTGCCAATACATGCCAAGTCCATCGTCCGCATCTTCCTGCTTCCGCACGAGGATACCCACTTGTTGCTTTTGGTCCCACGAAAGCCATTTGATCAAATCACCGACCTGCACTGATCACCTCCAAGTGTTGCCGTTGAAAGCAAGCCATCGCGCCAGTGTGCGACAGGATGATGCCCCACAAATCGGATACCTTGAAGTATTCGACAACGATACCGGTAGCGGCACTGCCATCCAGTGTTCTGATACAGGTTCCACATTTAACTAAATCACCAATCTTCATATATATAATATAACATAGGGGAGTGGTGTTTGCAAGGGTGATCGTGTCAGGAGAATGTCAAGAAGCATTTACTGCCTCTACCATCGAACGAATACACCAGCTAATACGTCCGTCATTCCAAGCGACAAACAGCTTGCTATCGCCTTTCCTAAGCACTACACCAAGCATACCAGACTCGGATCGCCTATGGCGTACCAGATCACCGACTTGCATGGGCGACCTCCATGAACCGCTCGCGGGTTAGATCGCGCTTCCCGTCAGACCACTGGACAAGCCAGAGTCTTTCACGGACGATAGGATCGTCAGAGATCAGCCTGATAAGGATGCCCACACCTCCACGCCAACACACCAAATCACCGACTTGCATTGACTAACTCCATTTGACTGGTCCTGATCGGAAAGGGATCTTCATAGCCGGGAATCAGCACATAGAATATATCTGTGTGGTTGGTCGGCTTCACGGCGAATACGAACCGCTCCACCACCAGACCCACAGGTCTGCCGTCTACCATCATGCATCTAACTAAGTCACCTACTTTCATCTATCGCCTCCAAGAGTCTCGGCAGCATGTGGAACACCATGCCATGCTTCGGGAAGCTGACAAGCCAGCCGTCACTCTCCCACGCCAAGATGATTCCGATGTTGCCATCGAAGGTTTCTCTTACTAAATCACCAACTTCCATACATATAATATAAGACCGCGAAGCGGTTACGGCAAGTTTTTTCTTGTCAAGAGGGTGTCAAGGGATCTAACATCTTTAGGAATGAGCGATCCGTGATTCGCCTTTCACCTCCCAGCATAAACGCATGGTTGATGATGGTCACGCCATCGGATCGGTTGATGACACTCTCTCCCAAGTATAACGCAACCTTGCCCTTCCACTCGTTAAATGTTTGGTGGTGTCCTCGCTTGCTCAAAATGTATAACTCACCTACCTTCACTTAAACACTCCCATGAAACGGACGTAAAAAGTTGATTGCGCGGGTATCCCCACACTCTAAAATGTGTGCCGCATGCGTTGAAAACCCAAGTTACAAAGCCGATCTTACCGGTTTGCTTATGTCTCACCAAACTACCCACTTTCACAGCATGCTCCGCAGTGTATAGATGATGCAGCCGATGGCGGTGATAATGCCGCCAATACTCACGAATACGATTATTTTTTCATCTACTTTCACTTACTACCTCCAACCAAGATTCGGGTTCCCAGTCCACACTGCCTGAGCCTTTGAACCATTTTATGCCTATTTGTATAGGGCCGGTAGTGGCGTGTTTAGGATACCTGCCCATCACAATGCCGACAAGTCCCGTGTCATGGGTTTTCATCCTCACCAGATCGCCTCTTTTAATGCGGTTCATGCACTTACCAAAACTTTAACATCTCCTTCGGTCGCCAAGATGTTGCGAGGATGAGCCTGCGGCTTGATATGGATACCATCCTTATCGATTTCAATAATCACGCCCAGCTTCTCGCCGTAGTGCTTTGTGCGAACTCTAACTAAATCACCTACTTTTGGCATGTGTTGTCTCCTTATTCTTTTCTTGTTTTCGTTGTTCTTTAAGGTACTTTTCTCGTTCTTCATTCAACTTCTTGAGAGTCTCTAAATCCCACATAAATACCACCAGTTGTTTTTCTTCATACTTACAATATAAGACCGCGAAGCGGTTACGGCAAGTTTTTTCTTGTTAAGCATATGTCATGACCTTTTAGGCTTTGGTGCCTTCTTCAGCCGACGTTCCTCTACCCAAAAAGCAATCGTTGAGCCTACGGGCAAAATCTTGTAACGCTTGGCACCCTTGGCTGCTGATTGAATAAGGTTGCTTATTTCAATAACAAACCCTCCGCGCCTCTTAAAATCCTTAAATACATGGTGACTGAGTCGACCGGAGTCGGCGGCGAACAAATGATTAGTTTGGCACCCTGCATTGCCCACAACATAATCGCCAAGATTGAACTTCGAAGATTTCTTGGCCTCGGTCAAAACTTTTAATGCGTATTTGTTGTTTAACATCTTGTGAAACTGGTGGCGCTGGGGTACTAATCCATTTTGAATATCGCGCACAACTTCTTGATAATAGGGAGTTTTACCATAATAGAACGCAAGGATCTCTGCATTGTCGTACCAAGAGTTTTGATATTCTTGCGGCCAGCTAGCCAGTTTCTTAACTTCTTCCTCGGTGTTCTCATTAAAAATGCGAGTTAATACCTCCACCTGCTTCTCCGAAAGTCTACGGCCACGATCAATCTGGTCAACGATTGATTCACAAAAGCCACGGGACCAATCGTTAAATGTTGGATAATCTTGTATTTGCTTGATTCGTGCTTTGATTGCATGTTCGGTCATTGTGTTCTGTTGTCCTTACTTAAATATGTTGAAAAAGAGATTTTTTGGCGAGAAAAAATGGCGCGAACTGGATTGGGAATCTGGTGACCAATCTTTCCTAAACTTTACCAATGAATCCGGGTCGTCGCCAAACTTATGAATAACTGTGTGACCATTTTCCAATGTTACCATCATTCGTTCATCAATACTACCTGTGACCATGCCGCGCATAGACGGCACGATAACTCCGCTGCTGCTGGTGCTAATCATCCAAACCTTATCGCCTTTGTTAAAACTCATTCTAGTACGTTGCCTCTCGTTCAATGTGTATGTCAAAACCCCATCCTTGGACTTCGTTGTCGTCCATTTCTTCACCGATGCGAACGAAGCGGTAATAGTTGTCGGCGCTCTGTTCGTTGCCGTCCTTGTCCGTGATGCTCTCGCCCTCACACCAAATCATAAAATCTTGAAGGGCGCTGACACACTCATAGGAATCATACCATTTGATCCCGCTCCAACGGAACAGGAACGCACCCTTGGTACCGGCATAGTCCTTGATCATTTCATCGTGATCAGCCCAACACAACTCTCGCGCCTGTGGCGACTTAGACATAGTGACCATGAACTGAGGCATAACCTCTGGTCCGACTGCCAAGATAACTTCTGAACGATAACCCACGTATTTCTCCTTTCTATACTTATAATATAGCATCTGCGAGCGTTACTGTCAACGCTCAAGTTGTCAACTAATCGTCAACGACGAAATGTACCCCGATAGGCGCAACACCTCGGGGAACCTCCCCGTCAACGATACCACCGTGCTTTGCTAACACGTTCGTCACCACTTGAACAGGCACGTATGCGTACACCGTTTGTGTAGGAGAGTCGGGTTCTTCTGCGTATGTCATGATCAGTTCCTCTCGGTTACTCGGAAAGCCTACCTCAACTTCTTCGTATTTATCTGCCCCATTGATCCTCGGCGTACAATACGCGCCGTAGTGCGCTTGCACACTCATGGTGAACCCATCGGCGCATACAACCTGTCGGTTCCGATTTGAACCGACTGTATTAAAAAACTCATTCGCACTGCTCATTATTCAAACTCTCCTTTTTTAACAAACTTCAAATCATTTCTGAGAAAGTAGGCATCTTCATGGTTTCGCCCGTAACTCCTACCCCAGCGACCGTTCGGGCCATCGCTTTGCATCCACTTGACATGATAACGGGTTTTCTCGTTCTTGGATGTCCATCGATAAACCTTGGGGGTGAGCCTCACTTCCACAATCAAGCCAACGAGCGGCCTTTTGTCAATCCAAATGCGTCGGCTCCATCTTCGCAAACCTTCTGTTTGAAGTGCATATGCTGACAATGTTACCAAATCGCCGGCTTTCATACTAGCACCCGTGTCTCATGAATCTGATATGACGCGGCTTCGTTAATCTGCCACGCATACTCCCACCAATCTTCAATAATACCGTTAAGTTGCTCGCTGCTATATTGCGTCAAATCTTCCTGATAGTTGTGGGGCATGCCGGGGCGCATATCCTCAAGTTCGTCTTCATCATAACCATCACACAGATCCTCGCGCACGGTTTTGATAGCTGTGATCAAGGCTCCCTTCTCTGTCAAATGTGAGGTCACATAGGTTTCATTATCATATGTGCAAGTCTGCCGTACTACCCAAATCTTCATCATGCTTGCACCATTTGTGGAGTTGCGTCAATGTAGTAAGAGCGATCTGACATGCGTTCCCAGCATGTCTCAGTCCAGTCACCAAAAATCTTCCAGAGATCCTTGCTGCTCATTTCTTTCAGCTTGTCGTGGTCCCACTCAAACGCTTCCGTTTGTTCTCCATCAGTCTCCGTATACGCATAGCAATCGTTAATGACTTGCAGGGCAGAATCTTCATCGCTAACGCTCAAGAAATCCAGTATATCGGCAATAGCCGCCAATGCACAACCCTTCTCTGTCAAGTGTATTGAACTAAACAACTCATTCTCGTATGTTCCGTGTAAAACCCACAGCTTCATCCGATCACCTCAAAGGCAGCTTTGGTTTGCCACATCTTGTGGTTGTGCTTCTGGCTGACAACCAGCACTTGATCCGCGATAACATCAAGAGCAATCCATTTACTGTGATTGCCCCACATTCTAAGTAATGATCCAACTTCAATCATTTTCTCTCCTTTCTATACTATAAATATAGCACCGAAAGTGTCGCCGGTCAAGGCTTATGTTGTTAAGGAGTTGTCAAGAGGTTCTAAATCTGTGAGTGGGATCGTTCTTTTGTCACCGTTAATCATCACAACTGCATGTGGTTCTGGCTCGATCTTATCCCACTTTATCTTGAC
>Ga0080013_1004226_pt1 | contig 14312 bp, 14 predicted proteins | sample ETNvirenome_6_85_FD_69236 | JGI IMG/M metagenome (GOLD analysis project Ga0080013, IMG submission 69236) | Marine viral communities from the Pacific Ocean - ETNP_6_85 (SPADES assembly) (version 2) | ecosystem: Environmental > Aquatic > Marine > Oceanic | place: Pacific Ocean | collected 2013-06-19
ATCACACAATGACCACCAATACAATACTCTTAGGGTATGCTCAGCAACTTAGGAAAAGGAATCTTTCAGTAGGGACTTGTGAGAAATACAAGATCTTCAGACATGATGAAACCTTACGATTCCCTTACTTCACTAAGGATGGGGTACTACAAGGAGTCAAAATAAAGAATAAAAGAAAAATTTTCACCTATGAAGGAATTTCCACTGATACCTTATTTGGTCAGCATTTGTTTCCTACTACTGGTAAACGTATTGTTATTACTGAAGGTGAGTTAGATGCAGCATCGTGTTACGAGGCTATGCCAGGTTGGCCGATGGTCAGTCTGCCTCACGGAGCAGCTTCCGCCAAAAAAGATTGCCAAAAACAAATACCCCTATTTCAGGGATATGAAGAAGTGGTGGTCTTCCTTGATAACGACGATGCAGGACGGAAAGCGTCTGAAGAAGTTGCTAGCACTCTACCACCTGGGAAAACCAAGATAGCTAGACTAGAGGGCTATAAAGACCCTTCTGAAGCCTTACAGGCTGGAGACAGCGAGGCTATACGCAAGGCTATATGGGATGCAACACCATACAGACCAGATGGTATTATAGATGGTAAGACCTTATATAAAATAGTAACTACACCACAAAAGGCATTTGATCATGAGTACCCCTTTGAAGGGCTTAACACGAAGCTTCACGGGATCCGGTATGGCGAACTTACAACATTTACTGCGGGCTCTGGTGCCGGAAAAACGAGCATCATCCGTCACATTGCAACTCACCTGTTACAGTCAGGGGAATCAGTTGGGGTCCTGGAACTTGAAGCGTCTAATAGAAGAACAGCACTTGGATTGATGTCCACAGCTGTTGGTAAAAATTTATATATAGGAGAACATGATGAAGCAGAACTCAAATCCGCTTTTGAATCCTCTATTGCCAATTGGAATCTCTATTGCTTTGATGGTTTTGGAAGTTATGATCCAGATATTATCTATAATCGAATTGAATACATGGCAACCGGATTGGAGTGCCGTGTTATATTCCTCGATCACTTAAGTATATTATTGTCTGGATTAGATGGTGATGAGCGACGCATGATCGATCAGACCATGACAAAGTTACGCAGTCTAGTAGAGCGTACAGGCATAGCATTATTTTTAGTATCACATTTGAGGAGAGCAAGCAATGACAAGCACAGCCACGAAGAAGGTGGAAGAGTTAGTTTGTCCTCACTTAGAGGATCTCACAGCATTGCTCAAATATCAGATACGGTTGTTGCCCTCGAAGTCGATCAGCAAGCCGGAACTACTAGAAAGCCTACGACTGTTAGAGTGCTTAAGAATAGATATTCAGGCGAAGTTGGGGTCGCATGCGAACTAACTTATGATTTATCCACTTGCAGATTCACCGAACATGAAACTCAACCCGAATTCAACCCAGCCACGGATTTCTAAACATGAAGTAATACATTCATCAGAAACAACTAGACAAGATGAATACTTTGAATGTATTACTAATTGTCATATCGATGACCAACATTGTAACGAGAAATGCGTGAACACACTTAAGAATGAATACATACATCCTTGGCATAGACATGTCAGAAGTTTAGAAGCTAATAAACCTATACCACCTAACCCACCCACTCAAGAGGCAATAGAACGTGCCAAATTCGTTGACCGAACCTTCCACTGGGATAGGGACACTAGTAATAGACACAGAAACTAACGGATTATTAAGACATGCCACTCGAATACACTGTGTATCGCTATACTGGGTTGAAGAAGACAGAACGGAATCATTCAATGACGAACCCTACGGTAAAGGAGAACCCTTCTGTATTAAGGAAGATGCTCCTATGGCTGGCGGGGCCGGATACAGCATTACCACCGCCATTTCGTGGATTTCCTTGGCTGAAAGGGTTGTTGGTCATAATATTATCGGTTTTGACTTACCTCTCATTAAACGGCTTTACCCTTTCTTTAGCTATCCTCCTGTTATTGTTGACACTTTGTTGTTATCTAGGCTATATCATCCTAACTTATATGATATAGATAATAAGAATAAATGGAAAGATATGCCTACTAAATTATACGGATCACATTCTCTTGAAGCCTACGGGTACAGATTAGGAGAACATAAAGGCGACTACGGTAAGACTACCGATTGGTCTAAATGGTCTCAAGAAATGCAAGATTATTGTGAGCAAGATGTAGTTGTTACAAAGAAACTATGCGACCACTTCCACCCATACCTGAGTGGCTCACGTTAGAGCATCAGGTACAACAAATACTCACCCAACAAGAAGAACATGGATGGCATTTTGATGAGCAAGCTGCACGGTCACTTGAGTCATCTCTCAGACGAGAGTATGAGGATACTTCTAAACTATTACAGCAACGCCACGCTTTCGTTAGAGGACCGGAATTTTGTCCTAAACGAACTAATAGGCGAACAGGATATGTTGAAGGAGCACCTCTTACAAAACTCAAGGACTTAAATCCCACCTCAAGGGATCATATAGCATGGATACTACAAACACACTATGGCTGGATTCCGTCATTAATGACCTCGACAGGCAAACCAGTCATAAACGAAACAGTGTTGAAAGATATTGGGACGGATATCGCTCTCCAATTTCTGAAACTACTGGATCTGACGAAGCAGTTAGGGATGATATCAGAAGGCGTGAACGCATGGCAGAAGCTTGTTACTGCGACTAGCCGGATACATCATCATTGTTCAGTAGCCACCTCTACTTTTAGGTGTGCCCATAGAAAACCAAATTTAGCCCAAGTACCATCAAATGAAAGATTCAGAAAATTATTTACCGCGTCGCCTGACTATGTTATGGTTGGTGCCGACCTTAGCGGTATTGAGCTCAGGATGCTTGCCCACTATCTCGCCAGATATGATCAAGGACGTTATTCCAGAATCCTCCTTACCGGAGATATCCACGCCACAAATGCAGACGCCATCGGTGTTACCAGAAGACAAGTCAAAACAATCAGCTATGCCTTTCTCTACGGCGCCGGAAACCTCAAATTAGGATATACTTATGACAAACAGTTATCAGAGGTGGAAGCTAAGAAGAAAGGTAAGGAAATTAGAGAAGCCTATGTCGCTGCTATCCCAGGTCTCAGAGAACTGTTGGAGGCAGTACACAAGGCTAGTGAGAGAGGTTATGTCATGGGATTGGACCACCGGCGTATCCTCTGTGACTCGCGGCATAAGTCCCTTAACTACCTCATCCAAGGCTCATCGGCGATCATCGCCAAGAGATGGATGGTACTAGCAAATAAGCACCTACCTGAGAATGCTTCTCAATTAGCCTTTATTCACGATGAGTTACAGTATGAATGTAAACCTTGTGATGTTGGTTATATGAAAGGTTGCTTAGAATCAACTGCTGTACAAGCTGGTGAATATTATAAAATGAGATGCCCTGTTGCCGCTGAATCTAAAAGTGGTAAGACATGGGCAGACGTACACTAACATATGAAATTATTAATAGATGCAGATTTTACGGTATATAAATCCTGCTCAGCTGCAGAAACTGAAATTGATTGGGGTGATGATACTATCCTTGTTACTAGTAGGTTCAGTGACGCCATGGGTGCCACAAGACGTGAACTTACAAAGATTCAAAACAAATTTGGGTCATTCACTTCTATGATACTGTTCTTTTCAGACAGTAAGAATTTTAGGAAAAAAATCATGTCTGATTATAAAGGACATCGTAATCGTAAGAAACCTTGTGGTTACAAACGTGTCATCAACAAACTTAAGGAGGAGTATGAAGTAATAATCATGCCAACCTTAGAAGCTGATGATGCAATGGGTATTTATGCAACTAAACATCCAGGTAACATTATAGTTAGTCCTGATAAGGATATGCGACAGATACCTGGTGAATTGTATAACCTAGATAAAACATTCACAGTGAACAAAGATGAGGGAGAGAAATGGCACCTTATTCAAACGCTTAGTGGCGATCAGACTGACGGCTATGGTGGCGTCCCTGGAATTGGTGTTAAACGAGCTGAAGCACTATTTGAAGAAAGTGGATACTCCTGGAAAACAGTAGTAAAAGCATTTAAAGATAAGGATTTATCGGAAGAAGACGCCTTAGTAAATGCTAGACTAGCTAGAATACTTACAGTAGATGACTATGACTTCAAGACCAGAGCACCAATCTTATGGGATCCCAGCCCCAGTTACACAGTTGACAGTGGAACAAGATCTAAAGTTAAGAGTGCTAAATGATAAACTCAGAGAAAACTACCATGATAAACAAGAGGATGTTTTAACTCTTGTCAACGCCTTACAACACCAAAACTTTGTATTAGGCAATTCCTTAACAAACTTAGTAAAAAACTGGCCCACCATCCATGAAGAAATCATTTTTATCGGACCAAGCGAAAGAATTTCGAAAGAAATACAATCTAAAGAGTAGTGCTGATAGAGCTACTAGAACTGTACAACATAGAATAATTGTTGAAGAGTTCAAAGAATTCCTTGAAGCTGAAGGTATGTTATTCATGCATGGTAGGAATCATCAAGAAGAAGCTTTAAAAGAACTAGCTGACCTTATATATGTATGCTATCAGTATGCAGAAAATATGGGATGGTTACTAGATGAAGCATTAAACAGAGTACATGAAAGTAATATGTCCAAACTCGGTGCGGACGGTAAACCAATATACCGAGACGATGGAAAGGTCTTGAAAGGCCCTAACTATAAACCACCTAATCTATCTGATTTAATTTGAAATGACTGCTAACGTAATATCCCGAACTGGTCGGGTCCAACAATGGTTGGATAACCCAGAATCGCGGCTCCCAGTGAGCTGCACCGTTTTCGTCGTAGAGGATTCTATGGAGGGAGAAAATGGTATCGAAGCAAGCTGGAGATATGTATCCCATGGACTCAGATTTGGCGCGGGAGTTGCGGTCCATCTATCTAAGCTCCGTCCCGAAGGAGCAGAAAACGGAAAAGGTCTTACAGCTTCTGGCCCTGTATCATTCGCAAAAATCTATTCAACAATAAATGAAACACTTAGAAGAGGAGGACACTACAAAAATGGAGCCATTGTTGCGCACCTTGATCTTGACCATGCCGATATTCTTGATTTCGTGCGCCTTCCTCGTGCCGAAGCTCCCTGGATTAAAAGATGTGTCGACCTTACAGAAGAAGGCTGGCGATCTGCAACAGATGAAGTTAGAGACGCCATCCTTGACGGAATCAAACGAGGTGACATCTGGCTTAACAAAATAAAACATGACAACAATGGAGAAAGAATTTATGGCAACGTCTGTCTTGAGGTTTACCTGCCCTCACGCGGAACCTGCTTGTTACAACATGTCAATATCGCTGCCTGTCATCCAGGAGACATCAAGCAGGCTTTCTATGAAGGTATGTCCGAGTTGTGCGAGCTCCATAGCAGGACAGGTGTTGGAACAACTGGAGAATACTTGCCAGCTGATATCGACCGCCAAGTTGGGCTCGGAATACTCGGGCTCGCTAACTTCCTCGCCAGAAATGATGTAACATATGAGCAATTTGGAAAGGCTTTGGCTGATGTCAATGCCGGCAAGTCGACTGATGGTATACCAAACGCCCTTGCTAAGGAACTTAAATTGGGTATTGATGCTGCCAGTAGAGTGGCTCGCGATTATAGGATGGTTCGGGCCTTTGCTATTGCACCCACAGCCTCGTGCAGTTATAGAAGCAAAGATTTGGATGGCTATACTAGCTGCCCCGAAATCGCACCCCCAATATCAACCTGGGTCGACAGAGATAGTGGCACCTTCGGTGTCGAAAGATATAAATACGGCAATGTAGAGATTGCCAGTGAAGTTGGTTGGGATGCTTATAAGAAAGTAGCCGACGAACTAATGATAATGTATAACAATACGGGACTTCTTCACGGATACTCATTTAACTCTTGGAGTGATGTAGTAACCTACGATCGTGAATTCGTGGAAGAGTGGTTAATTTCACCTCAAACCTCCCTTTACTACTCCTTACAAGTAATGGGCGACGTACAAGATAAGACCGATGCGTATGCAGCATTAGATCAAACTGAAGTCGATGATTACTTGCAGGATTTATTGTCTGAAAAACCAGACGACTTACCTGTAATTTGCGATTGTCAAGAATGAGAACACATCCCTATACAACACTACTAGAAAGAAAAAGAAAATGGACACCAGTCCAAGGAACAAAGGGAGTATGCCGTGAAGGGTCTGAAGAAACCATCAAGCGTGCTCTCGCAATACGTCATATGGAGTTACCTGTTGGAGCGTTTATTACTGAGGCACTTGAGAAGGGTGTCCCAGATAACGCCCGCAAACTCCTTGAATCAAATGCTAAAGACGAGATAAACCATGACCTTGCTCTTGGGTACATTGCTAATTCAGTTGGGGTTAACCCTACGGCTGAAGCAGAAGCCCTCAGACTCAGATCAGCCTGGATAGATCATCCAGATCACACAGTATTAAAAGCATTAATAGCAGAACGTGCAATATTTTTCTGCCTTCTTCCCTTCTTTCGTTTTAACGGTGACGCTGCTACTCGTACTGTCAGCGCCGACATCTCTAGAGACGAACAGATACACGTGGCCTCTCATAGCCTTGTATGTCACGAGCTGGGTTTATCTTATAGTCAATCTTTGGATAAACTTAGGAAGGCCACCATTAATTGGATTATGGAACCCTTAGGTATTAATACCGAGTGTAAATATTTAGACAAAAAATTCTGGCTAGATGTAAGCGATCGCTTAATGTATGAGGGCAGAGCACCAGAATTAATTTCCACCAAGACGGCACGTATGCCAGCATTCTTTGAACACTCAAATGTCAATCTCCCTCAGTACGCTTAAGCTACATAACAACAGACTGGATGAACTAATTAGCAAGCTTGACTCTAACTTCGGTTGGAAACCAGTTCATCCTAAAGAACCGATCGAATCTATTATGTATCGTGCGGGTCAGGCTAGCGTCATTGAATACATTAAATCTATTATGGAGGATGAAATCTAATGTGCGGAGGAGGAGGAGGCGGAGGCGGCTCATCGCCCCCACCAGCACCACCACCATTACCGGCACCACCACCACCACCATTGCCACCAAGGCGGCCGGTACCAGTACCCAAACCACTGGATAAAGACAGTGATGTTAATCCGAGGGTAAAGCGTGCTAAGAGTAAGAAGGATACAAACCCATACCTTCAAGGTGGTACGGGTAGCCTAAGAATTCCACTTAATCCTGGTGTAAATACAGGCGGCGGTGGCGGACCAACAGGAGGAATTAACGTATGACGGCACGTGAGAGATATAATAAACTATCTACTGCACGTTCTCAGTTTCTGGACTCAGCAGTAGAGTGTTCTCAACTCACGTTACCCTATTTAATTACTGATGATAATTCTACAAAGATAAACCGTCGGTCATTCCATACTCCATGGCAGAGTGTAGGTGCAAAGGCGGTGGTAACTCTAGCAGCTAAATTGATGCTAGCTTTACTACCTCCTAACACCACATTCTTTAAGCTACAAGTAAGGGATGATAAACTTGGTTCAGAATATGATCCACAGATCAGGAGTGAATTAGATTTATCCTTCTCCAAGATGGAGAGGATGGTCATGGATTACATTGCTGCATCTAACGATCGTGTTGTTGTACACCAAGCACTTAAACATTTGATTGTAGGTGGTAACTCCTTAATCTTTATGGGTAAGGATGGTTTAAAGAATTTTCCATTACATCGTTACGTAGTAAATCGTGACGGTAACGGTAACGTATTAGAAATAGTTACAAAGGAACTTATTAATCGAAAGATCCTAGGGTTTGAACCCCCTGGAGATGCAAAGGGTCCGAACGATCCTAACGATAGTTATTCGACAGGTTCAGATGATGATGACGTAGAAGTATACACTTGCGTCAAATTGGATGAGAAGAGTGGAAGGTGGGTATGGTATCAGGAAGCATATGATATGATTATGCCTGGTACAAGGAGTACTGCTCCTAGAAACGCATCACCTTGGCTAGTTCTCAGATTTAACACGGTGGACGGAGAAGATTATGGCAGAGGTAGAGTGGAGGAGTTTGTCGGTGATCTTAAGTCACTCGAAGGACTCTCTCAGGCACTCGTAGAAGGCTCTGCAGCAGCCGCAAAGGTTGTCTTCCTTGTATCACCATCATCGACCACTAAACCAAAGACTATAGCCGACGCTGGTAACGGTGCAATTGTTCAGGGTAGACCTGAAGATGTTGCTGTTATACAGGTAGGTAAGACGGCTGACTTTGCAACAGCTGCAAATTTAGCTCAACAAATAGAGAAGAGATTAGCTGATGCTTTCCTTGTGTTAAACATACGTCAATCAGAACGTACTACAGCAGAGGAAGTGAGGCTAACTCAAATGGAATTGGAACAGCAATTAGGTGGACTGTTTAGTTTACTTACTGTTGAATTCTTAATACCATATTTAAACCGAACGTTGCTAGTACTTAATCGTACTAACCAATTACCTAAGATACCTAAAGATTTAGCTAGACCTACTATTGTAGCTGGTATAAATGCATTAGGTAGAGGACAGGATAGAGAAGCACTTACACAATTCATCGGTACCATTGCACAAACACTTGGACCCGAAGCATTGATGCAGTACCTCAATCCTGGTGAAGCTATCAAACGTCTCGCTACTGCACAAGGTATCGATATACTTAACCTGGTCAAGTCTGATCAACAGATGCAGCAAGAGGCAGCACAAGCTCAACAACAACAGGTTGCTGGAAGTCTTGTAGGACAAGCCGGGCAAATCATGGGAACACCTATGATGGATCCGTCTAAGAACCCAGATGGCTTCAACGATTTAGGTGCTATGATAGGCGATCGTATGCAGATAGGATCTGAAGAGATGGCTGCTCAACAACAACAACCACCACAAGAATAATATGTCAGAGACAATGACTTATGACGCAGGTACTGATACAGTATCTACGTCAGAGAACCTAACTTCAGATGAGCAAGACTCTCTGGAGGTTGGTACTAAATTAGTAGAACAGCAGGAGCAACTTCTTGCAGGTAAATATAAAGATGCTGAAGAATTAGAAAAAGCATACATAGAACTTCAAGGTAAGTTAGGACAGAATGAAAAAGAAGATAGTACTGAAGCTAAAGAAGAAGAAGTGTTGCCAGAAGAATCTGAAGAAGGTTCTCAAGACTATTCTGAAGGAGCTCAATTAATTGTTGATGCCTCAGAAGAGTATTGGAATAATGGTGAGCAACTAGCACCTGAAACTATAGAGAAATTATCTGGCATGTCCAGTCAAGATTTAGTCTCTGCATACATGGAGTACTCTAAAGCTAACCCAGGACAAGCTGCAGAAGTAGCTGACCTAACAGAATCAGATGCTAATTCTATTAAGAATTCTGTAGGTGGTGATGCCGAGTATAATCAAATGACTTCTTGGGCAGCAGATAATTTAGATCAGAATACTATTCAAGCATTTGATACACTACTAGATTCTGGTAATGCCGGAGCGATACAACTTGCAGTAAATGGTTTGAAAGCACAATACGAAAACGCAACAGGGTATGAAGGGAGAATGTACACAGGTAAAGCACCTAAGTCTAGCGGTGACGTCTTTAGAAGTCAGCCAGAATTAGTTGCAGCTATGAATGATCCTAGATATGATCGAGACCCTGCATATCGTCAAGACGTTATAGAAAAACTTGATCGGTCCGACTTAGCATTCTAATGATATGTGTATAGCAGCAATTAGCGAACAGCTCCGACGGCAAAATAACAGATGGGGTAATGAGTACGATGGTACTCTAAAGAAAACACAAACAGATTCTCAAGGGCGTGAACTTTACCCCGATAGTTCTGCTAACATGCATTCAGGCCAAGCATCTGCAGGACAACAAGCTGGTATGAAAATCGGCGGGCCTGACGGTCGGGCTAGTTCTACTAGTGGAGGAGGTTCGACTGGTGGATTAAAAGGTGATGAACCTTTAACCGATAACGCTGGTGGAGGCTCACAAGGAGGCGGTAGTACCGACTCACTAAATTATTAATATAACGGCGGCTCGATAGTCGAATCAGAAGAAGCCACCTCACACCACGTCCGTTCATTCTTCTTTGAAGAACGCATGAAACCACATCATGGAACGGGGATGTGGTACTGGAGTATTACAATGACTGTAAAGCTTAAGTATCGTGGTGTTGAGTACATTAAAACTACAAAGTAAAACTTAACATGAAAAGAATTGCACTTGCCCTAGCAGCTTTGACTGCTTCTGCTCCTGCAATGGCTGGCGTTTATGTAAACGTTGAGTCAAACGCATCTTATACAGGCACTGATTATACTTCCCGTACTACCGATCTACACGTAGGTTACGAAGGAGACGTAGGTGACTTAGGATACTACATCCAAGGTGGACCTGCAGTCGTCGGAGCAGACGGCGTAGATGGGACCAATGAATTCTCAGGTAAGCTCGGTGGTACCGTAGCTGCATCTGAGAAACTCGATGTGTATGGTGAAGTATCATTCATTACTGATGAAGATGCTGATAACGCATACGGCACTAAATTAGGTGTCAAATATAATTTCTGATGGCACATCAAAGCTCTCAAGCAACAGCTTCTGTAACATCTTTCTCACCTGAACCCGAGGTTGAAGAACCAGTGGATACTATGCCACATGATTCCCAACCTCCAGGTGTTGATGAAGAGATTGATCTAGAGACAGCACTAACTTCTCTATGATTAGTGGGAGAGGCACCTCAGAGTAGGACCTCTCCTGCATTGGCTTTAGCCCTCTACGGAGGATACCTTTAGCCGTCTAGACGGTGGGAAAGACCACAACAAACTGATCAAACATTTACACGTGTAGAAAGTAAACTAATACAATTTTTTAATAGAAAATGGCTCATCAGAATAGCGCCTTGGCTGCGTCACTAACCGGCCCAGGTGCAAGCAATGGTGATTTAACGACCGTCGCAGATGACGGCTCGAAACGTCGAGCTCTGTACCTCAAGCTATTTTCAGGAGAAATGTTCAAAGGGTTCCAACGCAATACAATTGCAAGGGATCTAGTTACTAAGCGTACCCTAAAGAACGGCAAGTCTTTGCAGTTCATTTACACGGGTCGCACCACAGCAGAATTCCATACCCCTGGAAATTCTATACTGGGTAACGGTGACAGTGCACCTCCTGTAGCTGAGAAGACGATCACTTGTGACGATCTATTGATCTCCAGTGCATTCGTATATGAATTAGATGAGACACTTGCGCATTATGATTTGCGTGGGGAGATCTCTAAGAAGATTGGTTATGCTCTAGCAGAGAACTATGACCGTAAGATCTTCCGTGCAATTTCTAAGGCTGCACGTAAAGCATCGCCTATCACTAAGACTAACTTTGTAGAACCAGGCGGAACACAAATCCGTGTAGGTTCAACAGGTACTAACGCTTCTGACGCTTATGACGCAGATCTTCTTGTGGCAGCATTCTATGATGCCGCAGCTGCTCTAGATGAGAAGGGAGTAAGTACTGACGGAAGAGTAGGTGTCTTGAACCCAAGACAATACTATGAACTTATCCAAAAGGTAGGGGATAGTGGCCTAATCAACCGTGACGAGCAAGGTTCTGCACGTCAGTCAGGACAAGGAATCGTTGAGATTGCAGGCATTAAGATCTACAAGTCAATGAACATTCCGTTCTTCGCTAAGTTTGGTACTGCTTACGGTGCTGCTAGTGCTACTGTTCCTGGCGTAACTGATCCGGGTAATTCTGGTTCATTCGTAGGCGAAGCCATGGGTGACGATCACAACACGACCGTTAATGACTATGGACAAGCTACTAAATTCACCAACTCTTGCGGACTTATCTTCCAGAAGGAAGCCGCTGGTGTTGTTGAAGCAATCGGACCTCAAGTTCAAGTTACTTCAGGTGATGTATCCGTGATTTATCAGGGAGATGTCATACTAGGTAGGTTGGCAATGGGCGCCGACTATCTTAACCCAGCTGCTGCTGTGGAACTGTACGCTGGTACAGCAACCGCACCTGCTGCATTCGGGTAATTATTTACACATAAGGAGGGTTCTCACGCCCTCCTTTTTTTTATTCACATTTCTTTATGGCTACCACGACTGACACCGATACCGAACTATCCGCAGTGAACTCAATCCTGGGAGCTATCGGTCAAGCACCAATTACAACTCTCAATTATGAGAACCCTGAGATATCCTTCATCTACAATATTTTAACTGAAGTTAACAAAGATGTCCAGAATGAAGGTTGGCATTTTAACACTGAGTATCATGTGAAAACTACACCTGATGCCGATGGTTATGTAAGTCTACCTACAAATACACTACGTTACGATTTAACTGATGACACTCATAACCAGACACAAGATCTCGTTGTCCGTTCAGGAAGATTATATGACTTGGTTGACCACACTGATGTTTTTACAACAGATCTTTATTTAGATCTTGTAACACTCTATGCATTCTCTGATCTACCTAATCCATTCCAAAGATATATAACTTATAGAGCAGCCTCAAGAGCTGCTACACAATTAGTTTCAAACCCACAATTGGTTCAACTATTACAACAACAAGAAGGTCAAGCAAGAGCTACTTGTATGGAGTATGAATGTAACCAAGGTGATCATTCTTATTTAGGCTGGCCACATGGGACTTACTATAGGCCATACAAACCTACTGCAGTACTACAACGCTGATGACATCTATTTCTCAAACCATTCCGTCATATATAAATGGTATATCTCAACAACCAGATACATTAAAAACACCAGGACAAGTTAGTACAGCTAAGAATGTTATACCAGATGTAACAGAAGGTATGATGAAAAGACCTGGTGGTATGCTAGTCAAGTCTCTTAGTGATGATAGTACCTCTGCTAATAATTCAGTTACTACTGGTAGGTGGTTTAGTTACTACCGTGATGAAGCTGAACAATACATAGGTCAAACTGATAGAACTGGTGTGACTCGAATATGGAGGTGCAGTGACGGTGCACCACAGACGGTACACTACCGTGCGTTACCTTGGGTAGCAAGCACAGCATATGTAGTAGGTGACTTAGTACAGAACGGTGGTAACGTATACGTATGTGATACCGCTGGTACTTCTGCAAGTTCAGGTGGACCTAGTGGTACTGGAGCTAATATAACTGATGGTAGTACCCGTTGGGACTATGAGCAGGCAGTATCAACTATAGAAACTAAATTAAAACTATACTTAAATCACTACGCTGATGATGATTTACAGATACTAACATTGAACGATGCTACTTATGTAACTAATCGTGCTGAGTATAAGAGTGATGGTAGTACAGCTCATCCTAAGACAACAGTTGCAATGACTGCAGCAACTACTGCTCTTAGACCACCTGAAGCTTATTTCGAACTGAAGAAGATAGCTTACGCTAACCAGTACTCAGTAAATATATATGATAATAATACAGAAACCTCTATATATACTGCTACTAGGATAAAGGTACAGAGAACTCACGATAGCAGCAATGCTTGTAATAGTTCAGGTGTACTAAGTGGACTTCCTACAGGTGGTAATATATGTGCAGATGGATCTGGGACTGGAGGAGTTAACACTAGTGCTCATCAAGACGCTTACTGCCCTAACGTAGATACACAGATCTTCTCTCTTTCACATGGAGATACTGGAGACACTGAAGATTCTAATGGACAGTCTTGGACTGTAAGTGTAACTGTTGATAGTGGGACTGGTGCTGCCAGCCTTAGAAAGGATTTATACTTCCGTATAGCTACTATAGGTCAATCAGTACCTCAAGGTGGTTCAGCAACTAACCCTGATTATAGGTGCCGTTATACCACAACACATGATCTACTGTATGGTGGAGAAGGTTGGAGGACGAATGACTGGTTCTATGTTTACATGAAGAATGCTAGATATAAAGTTACAGTACTTGAACATAGTGTATCTAAAGTTAGAGGTAATCTAGCAGCAGCTCGGCCTTCACCTACACCATTTGATAATGAAACTACTATCACTACTGAAAGTATATTAGGAGCATTAGAGACTGAAATCATTGCAGGTGGTACATTTACTGATGCAAATATTACACTGATCGGTAACGGTCTTTATGTAACTAGAGCATCTAATATTGTTGGTGGTGTAGAACAGAATAACTTTAACGCTAACTCCCCAGCCCCAGACCTTATCAATGTACTAACATCTGAAGTAAATAATATTGATAACTTACCTAACCAATGTAAGCATGGTTATATTGCAAAGATTGCCAATAGTGTGG
>Ga0080013_1004227_pt1 | contig 14309 bp, 40 predicted proteins | sample ETNvirenome_6_85_FD_69236 | JGI IMG/M metagenome (GOLD analysis project Ga0080013, IMG submission 69236) | Marine viral communities from the Pacific Ocean - ETNP_6_85 (SPADES assembly) (version 2) | ecosystem: Environmental > Aquatic > Marine > Oceanic | place: Pacific Ocean | collected 2013-06-19
AAGTGGTACGAGGATTATGCGGGTGTCGCCGCCGTCAACTCCTTTCTAATTAAAATGCAAGACCTTGAAGATGAAGACTGGGACGAGTGGGGAGAGGAATACCGTTTTGTTCGCATGGGCGAAGAGGGCGGCGACGAAGATGCCGAGGGCTATGGCTACCCGGAAGTTCATATTTCGAGAACCATTAACTTTTAATGAATGAACCAACCGGCTCAACGGTTCAATAGACGAGAGCAACAATGAACATTGATTCACAGAAGGTCATAGACCTCCTGTATAGGAACACTGGGATTTGCCTAGACGGTGACGAATACGAGTTCGTTTATCTCGCAATGCGAATCTGCCAGTTGTTTGACGTGGAATTTCCAGAAGAATGGCCCGCCATTGTGAAGCAGGGCAGGAGTTAAAGATGGCACTTCTCAAAGAAGAGATTCACGATTTTGCATCTCGCGTTCAGCAGATGGTAAACAAACATTTTAGAGAGCAATTCCCAAACCTTACGCCACCGACCATTTTAATCAAGTTTGGTCGCAAGTATGCGAAGATAATCAAAGAGCAAAAAGGTCCGCGTGGAGCCGGTCAAAGAAGTGTCTATGGTTTTGTGGACGCTCACACTGGCGACATCTACAAAGCAGCAACTTGGAAGGCACCCGCAAAGCATATCCGAGGCAGTATCTTTGCTGACGATGGTGGGATGAGCAGTTGTACCCCATATGGGATTGTGTATCTAATATGAAAGTCGGTGACTTGGTGAGGGTGCCGGCCTGGACGAACCACTTCGCCCCGGTTCCTCTTTTGTTGGGAATTATTACTAACGTTTATTGGGACAGTAGCGATGGGCTATATCATTATCGCATCCACCTATCGGATGGAACGTGGACACAAGAACAAGAAGACGAGATTGAGCAGATTGTTTGAATAATCCAACCGGCTCACCTGTTCAAGGGACGGAAGCAACGGAGGGAACAACGATGGCAAAGAAGAAAACGAGAAACCCGATAGCGGTAGCCCTGCAAAAGAGGGGCGGTTCGCTGGCTGGCTACCACGGCAACAGGTCGATGAAAGGTTCTGGCAAGGGTCAAGGTCGTCGCCATCGTAAGCACAAGGGGCGACAATGGGAGTGATAACAGATTTGGAATCACTCTGCAACGGCGTAGTCCAGAACGTAGACCAGGGTGCAAGACTTATAAACGAGATGGTGGAGTCGGGTCAGCTAGAACCCCCCTCTATTGAGGAAATGAGAAAAGCACTTCATCTACTCGACACTGTGCGGAGTTCAATATCTTGTTTCCAGCAGGGTATGACCCTTGAGAAAAGATTTGAGGAATTTTTGAATAAACCAGATGGTTCACCGGTTCAATAGATGAGAGCAACAAACAACAAACAACAGCGAGGAAAAATGAGTGTAGTAGTGATTCTGGCCTGGACGATGGCGATTGCAACGTGCGTAGCACTTCCAGTTGTGGTGATTTATGAGTAAGATAGGATTTAATTTATCTCACGATACCGACGACCCGAGTGCAACCGACTTGGATGAACTGTTGCGTAATGATGAACTCCTAGTCAATGAGCTATTTGCCGGGATTCTTAATCCACCAGAGTGGCAAGTTGCTTATGAGCAAACTCTTTTTTGGGCGGTGTTGTTCAACACCCATCACAAGGTGAATCAATGTTGAGGGCAAACTTTACAGGCTCCGAGGTTGTTCTTGGTGTGATGTTCATTGCCCTTGTGGGTTGGTTACTGATTGAGGGTCTGTCGTTTCTTATAGAGAAACTGCATTTCATTTTATTTTGAATAATCCAACCGGCTCACCTGTTCAAGGGACGGAAGCAACGGAGGACACGATGGCAGTAGAGCACGACGACGCAAGGTACCAGTTTTGGGTAGACATAGAGCGAGAGCAACAGGCAGAGCTTGACGAGTTCTATCGTGAAGTCGTGTGGGATGGCAACCCACCCGCCGACGTGGACGAGGACGAGGAGGACGACTCCCCACACCAATAGCGCAGCTAGACGAATTTTTTTTGATTGGGTGCCGAAATGGAGCTTCAAATAGGCGATTTAGTGCGCTCCCGAGCGCATCCTGACCAAGTTATTGGCCTTGTGACCAGAAAGGGCGACAACGGTTGGGTCAAGGTGGCGTGGATAGGGTTTGTACACTATGACCACGAGCCGCAACGATTTGATGGTTACACATCTTACCACGGCACCCAACTTGAAAAACTTTCAAAAAACTTTGAATAAACCAACATCGTCGTCTGTTCAAGGGACAGAGCGACAAACAACGAGGACAAAATGAGCACAGAGAACGCACCGAGAATTGCCGTACCCCAAACAACGGGCGAGGCGGCGGCAATCATCGACGGAATTGATAAAGTGTTGAATAATTCAACATTCAAAATGACAAAGGAAGCACGCCGCGACCTTGAAATCCGCATTGCGATGGTCGAAGCGTCGTTCCCCTTCCTTGAAGAGGACGACGACCACTGCCTGACGGTTGAGCAACAAGAGAAGGCCGCAGGCTTTCCAGATGAAGCGTTCACTAACCCGTCGTGCGGAGGATAAAGAAAAAGACAGCTAGACGAATTTTTTTTGAATAAACCGAACGGCTTGACTGTTCAAGGGATGGAAACAATGTTGACAAAAGAAGAACTTGAAGAGATGAGGGCCGATGACTTGGATGAACTGGTCCATGACTTAAAGGCCGAGGAAGCATCAGTCATAAACAATGCAGGCCGCGAGGCCCAGATTGAATACATATTAGGAGAATAATGAGCATCCCCAACACTGACGACTTCATCAAAATCAGCGAGTGCGGCAAATATGGTTTGCTCGCCAACACCGAGCTATGGAAAATCGCCGGCGAACATTCATTCAGGGCGGGCTATGTCTCCGACCCCAAAAGTATGGCGTGGGCAGTAGGAGTCGCGAAAGAGGACGAGCGCATTTTGTGGGAGCAAGCCCGCGAGGAGTTTGGATTTTGACGATGCATAGAATCCAACTTGACCTGTCCGGTGAGGACTTGGACAACCTAACAACCCACCTTACACATGCACTGCGAGCGTATATGACACCGGGGTTCCTTGAAGACCCCGCTGCCCTTCGCGCTTCAGCAAAGCGAATCATCGAGGAAATCAACGCTGCAAGCGACCTTGTCGAAAACCTTGAATAAACCAACACCGTCATCTGTTCAACAGACAGAGCAACACAACGACAGAGGGCAAGATGGAACGATTCAAAGTTGGCGACCTTGTAAGATATAGAGGGAATTTCGATGAGGTCGGCACCATCGGCCTTGTGACTCGGACCCGGAGCTTTCGGGGCATCCCAACGGTGTTCGTTCGATGGTGCGACCATCCCCACGCTGACGTGATTGGGGATACAGCAGAATATGCCTGCATTGAACTTAAACACGCCGAGGGCAGAAAAACAAAAAAACTTTGAATAATCCCAACGGTCCAGCGGTTCAACCGACAGAACAGCAACGAGGGATAACATGGTTTCAATCGGTGACATTGTAAAGTTCAAAGGTCCAGACGCGGACTGCATGGGCGAGATTGTTTCGTCTTATGTCGATGACAAAGGGGTTCGATGGTATTGGATGGAGTCGGAAACCGGGATGATGGCGCAATTCACCGAGCCGGAACTGATTGTTGTTCTCAAAGCGCAAACCCCCTACGAACGATTCAACGGCAAATCAAAAAACTTTGAATAATCCCAACGGCTCACCGGTTCAAGGGACGGAAGCAGCAACGAACAACAACGAGGCAAAGACGATGAAAAACAGCGACGTGGTAAGAAATTGGCGTTTTGATGAACCAGCCGCCGCCGGCAACCTCATCACGAGCGGTACCGACCTTTTTTCGTACAAGCTCAAAATTGGCTACACCACGCCAAACGGCACCAAGGTCGTGCTCGACTATACCGCATCGGGTGAGTATCACTCGCAAACGACTTCCTGTCACGTCAACCTCGCAAAGCGGCGGGCCGATGTTATCATGCACCCCCTAACTCACGAGGTCATCGAGAATTAAAAAAAAACCTTGAATAAACCCAACGGTTCAACGGTTCAAGGGATGGAAGCAACGACAACAACGAGGAAACATGACAAACAGCGAACATCTTTTGAATGTCTTTTTGGAGCAAATGGAAAACGAGGTCTTTGCAGAGCATCAAGACATTGACTTCATCGTGGGCAGCGACCTTGACCCCCTGAACGACGATGGCGATTGGACTGACCCCGGCGTTCCCGGTGATTTTGACTTTACGTGTGGAGGGTAGCACATGACTTATGATGTAAAGAAAGTTGTTGAAATAGATTTCGACGATGTTGTTGGCACTACTATTGATGATTTTAATGATCATCTTTGCGACTTAACTGGAGAGCCTTATCTTCAGGGCATTACCTGGGAAGTATCTGGCGTTGATGATGGAACTATATTGTTGACAGTTTTAGGCTATGTTGATGAGGAAGAATAGATGAGACGGTCCGACCCCCGATTGATTGCGTTCGCAGCAGCCTGCGACATTATGACCCTTGCGGTCGTCGTCGCCATTCTAATCAAAGTCATCTAGCCGAGAGACAAAATGTATAAACTTGTAGCAATCAGCCAGTATGGCAGAGAAGTCATTGACGAAGACCTGACAAAGGAAGAAGCCCGAACCTACGCCAATGAATACCGGATGGCATATGGCCCCGACTTCACAATCAAAGTGGTGAGACAAAGAAAATAAAAAGATGAATAAACCAACGTCGCCAACTGTTCAAGGGATGGAAGCAACAAACGAGGTACAATGAGCGACATTACAGAACAGTCAATCCGATGGCTCGTGCGGGACTTTCTCCAGCGCGGTTATGAACCCCTGCCGATTCTCGCCGAGATTCAAAAGCACTACGGATACACAACGACAGTCTGGGGAACGGTTGTTGACGAAATAGAAAAAGAAAAAGAATGTGAATAATCCGAAAGGCTCACCGGTTCAATAGTTACTAAGGGACACACAAACAGAGAGCCAGACAATGAAAACACCGCTTTTCTTTCTCACGGCGAGCGTGACACTTACAGTGATTGCAATTGTGGGTGGCATCGCCATTGAATTGTTGTTTTGGCTTTGGTGATGAAGTGGGGCAAGGTGGGGGGAAGTGGCAAGGGGGCTGCAAAAGAAAATCACGTTTCTGTGAATAATCCGATTGCGCCACCTGTTCAATAGACGGAACGAGGGCAACCCACCGGGGAGGCCAGCGTATCAGACACACTTAAACGGGGCTGTCAAGCCCCATTATCAGGAGTTTCTAACCATGCAAACCTTTGACAAAAACGAACGAATCACCGTTGCCGCCTACCTGAACGAATACAAGGGCACCGAGTATCTACACATCCGCGAACACTACACCGACAAAGCAGGCGAACTCAAGCCAACAAAGAAAGGCATTGCGATTGACTTTGAATTGGCCGCCGAGTTGCTCGCTTGCCTCACCGCCGTCATTGGCGAGGCGAAGAACGCCCCGCAAGCCAAGCCCGCCAAGGCTACCAAGGCACCCGCCAAGGCAAAGCCCGCCGCGAAGCCAGCCGCCAAGGGCAAGGCAACCGGCAAGCGCTCCCCCGCTTTGGACGCTGCGCTTGCTGCCATCCCGGCGAAGTCCTAAGCCCCGTGACAGCCGCATCGGGCTGTCAAGTTTGCTTGTCACTTTTGGCAATTTGCCGACAAGTTGGCTTGACAGTTCGGTGGTTATCGTGACACCTTGTCACACTAGTTTTTTTTTGTTTTAGTTCCCATTGGGGCGACTGACTAAAAACCCCCACTATGAGGGGGTCTATATATTTTGCACAATCGACATCCCGCGACTTGCGCGGGGGGATTTAATGCTTAAATTTACATTGTCAGGAAACAGTAACCCCTTTGCAGGAGCGCAAACCATGACGAACCTCGACATCAAAACCCTCGTTGCTACCTCTTACGCTGACGACTTCCGCCGCCTCTACTTCTGCGCGTACGCGGTTGTCCGCAACTTCCCCGAGCCTGCCGACGCTGCGCGGGACATCGTAAACGATGCCTACATCCAAGCCCTGCGCGGCAAGTACACGCCCGTCGAGGGCTGCACGTTCTACACGTGGGTGTATGGGGTCTGCAAAAACCTTGCTCTTAATCACATTGCCCGCCACGAGCAAGCGAAGCGCATTCGTGACAGCAAGGGCGGGAACGTCGCACCCTGCGCCGACCGTTGCGACGATGGCGTAAATGCTCGCACCGCTGAAAGCCGGTGGGGTGTCTCCGATGTTACCCCGCGACCTTTCACCGGACCCGAGCGGGCATACCTCAACAAAGAGCGCCGCGAATTGGTGCGCGAGGCATTGGCGTTGCACTGCAACCCCCGCGAGGTCATGGCGTGGGAGCTTTGCAAGCTCGACGGTTTGACGACCACGGCAGCGGCGGACATGATGAACGTGTCGCAGCCCACCGCGCACCGCGCGTTGAATGCTGCTCTTGTCGCGATTCGCTCGCACGTTGCAGCAATGACTTGCTAATCAAAGAGCGTGCCAACATGCCACGTCAAAGAGCGTGCCAACATGCCACGTCAAAGAGCGTGCCAACGTGGCTAGTCAAAGAGCGTGCCAACATTTGGGCACACCGGGGGGGTCCCCCCCTCCCCCCGGAATCTAAGTCCCGTCTCTGACGGCCTCCGTGGGCCTGCCGGCCTTATACATTCATGATACGGCTGAGAAAATTGCAGATTTAAAAACCCGGAACTATTTATATCACCCGTAGGAGAACCATCAATGAAAATCACCAAAACCAGACTCAAGAAAATCATTCAAGAAGAGCTTAAAGTCCCGAATGCCCCAACCACAAAACTCTTAACAGAAATCAATTTGGGCAGTACTCTAATGTCCATTAGTAGAAAAGAGGGTAAAAGAGAGCAAGCGCTCGCCAAAACCTTGGCCTACTTGAGGGATTTGATGGAGATTACTCAAGGTACGCCGGCCCTCCAACAAATAAATGATTTTTATTTACAAGTTAAACAAGCTATGAGTCAGCTGGGTGGCCATCAATGAAAATCACCAAAACCCTCAAAGACCACCTCGCGACAGCCAGTGGATATCTAGAAGCTGCTAGCGCACCATTAATGCCCGGGGCCTAAACCACCTCAACATTCCCCGTAGTTTCAATCCAACATCTCGCACCACAACTCAACGGCTTGTGCGGCCTATAGACAACACGTGCAACCTCATTACCATCCGCATCTCGTATAATAGCTTCATGCGCGTAGCGATTATCCTTGTAGGTTTTCACGGTTAAACAGGGTTCTGTCCCCCCTGTCTTCGTATTTCGCTTGATAATGTGCTGATTAACGTGTATAATGGTTTTCATACAATGAGTATAACACAGAGGAAAGTGAATAACAATAAAATAATAAAGTTTAATGTGAAAAGGGTTCTTTGACCACCTGTACATCACCATCGGTTTCAATCCAGCAAGTGTGGCCAGGGGGTATTGGATTTGAAGGATCATAAACAATGCGGGCCACTTCATTACCATCTTTATCTTTGATGATAATACCAAACGCTAAATCAAAAGATTCACCCGCACGATCATATCGAACAGTGATACAGGGATAGGGGGTTTCTCCTTGTTTTACGCGCTTATTTGAATTTATCACGTGGGGACTAACATGAATGTACTTCTTTGACATATTAATAAATAGATAACAAAAAAAATACCATAAAAAATTTTGCAGGTTTTAACGCCCCAACCTTCTATTTAAGGGGAGGTAAATAATGCAAGAGCAAACCCAAAATACCACCGAAATCAACGAACTAACCTACGAACAATGGCAAGAATTGAGTGATCGGTTGGACCAAATCCAAGCCACCCTCGACAAACTCTTCTTGGTCGAAATTCCCAAGAAGAACAAAAAGGAAGACAAGAAATGAAACTCACCACAAAACACCTTCAACAAATCATCAAAGAAGAAGTAACCGCTGCCTTGAATGAAGCACTCAGTAGGGACGAGCCACTCAGTAAGGACGAGCTGCTGCTTCGCAACGCTATTAAAAAATGGATGACCGCAACGGGCTTTGAGCCCGAAGATCGCGCTGATCTTGAGTATGAGGCCAAAAAGGCCGCCAAGACATCACGACCGAATGAGAGACATTCAGCCTTCCAGAAGATTATGGACATTGGTGGTCCTTGGGGAACGGGCCCTGAACTAGAGTACGCGATCAAGAAGATCTCATATGAGATTATGGGCGGAGAAAAGCCAGAGTATACCCCAGACCCTGAGCCTGAATTCAGCCAAGCGGAGCTTGATAGGTTTGCGAAAGGGGAACAATCCTCCAATCGGCGGAGGGGGAGAAAATATACAAAATGAAAATCAGGAGGAGATACACATGATCAACTTAATTCACAAACTAGGAAAGCTACTAAACGAAGGCGGATGCTGCGACTGCGGATGCGATGGCAATTGCGATGGCAATTGCGATTGTTGTGATTGCTGCGCCGGGGGTTGCAAGTGAGACTTACACTAACGCAACTAAAAAAGATTATCCAAGAGGAACTAAATGCATATAATTCTGAAAATGGCGGTCTGTTCGAGAATCCAGAGCTTGCCATGGATGAAGACGCACTGAAAACAATTTCAGGCATCATCAAAGTGTCAGAATACCGAGCAAGAGGTGACTTATATGAAACTCCTACTTGAAAATTGGCGCAAATACATAACAGAAGATTGGCGAGATACGTCGTGGGAAACCGATGATGGAAAAGTTTCAATCGGAGATGTGGTTGATTATCTAGGAGATGAAACTGTTGATGTTAATGTTGGTGAATTGATAGAACAACTACCCACATTACCAGTCGGCGGTGGAGACATCGATGAGGCACTTAACAGAATGGCTGCAGCCAGCTTGGATTATCCGATTATAATTGTAAAGAGTGCAGAACAATACAAATATGTTTTGGATGGAAACCACAGACTTGGAAAAGCATATGTTTGTGGAGGCAAAGATTCGACAATCAAGGCAAAAATCTTGGATCTAGACAATCCAAAAACTCCAGAAGTGTTTAAGAAGGTTCTCGGATGAACAAGATGAAACTCACATCAACCATTTTAAAAAAAATTATTCGCGAAGAAACAGAACTTACCCTAAAAGAAGAACTCGTTGACACGCCTGGATTTTCTGATGTTGATAAAGCCGATCTGCCCGATCTCGAAGCCCTTGATCAAGAGATGGAACAAGTGCTGAATGATATGGATCGTGCTCGTCAAGCTAGAGACTATGCAGCAATGGGGGAGTTATTTACCCATTTGGATAGACTTGGTCTTGAAATTGCTAAACTTCAAGGCTTGATGAACCCTGAAGATAAACCATGACCGAGGATCTTATATTACATGCGCGACACCTCCTTCAAAAAATGGATGAGAAAACAGCAATGGACGTTTTTAAGACTAAAGGCATCAAGCCTGAAATCGCTTTCTTGGCTGTTAAAGCAGCTAAGATCTTGCGCGAGCCTTATGTGTACAAAGAATCAAAAGACAGAATAATCTACTGCGAAGACTTTTAATTTCCCACCACTTCAATTTCACTCCCGTAAAAAGACCATACCGCGCCGTCTATCAATAGAATGTGATATACCCACTCTGCTTCGGGTAGACTTGAAGGTAGTTTTTCTTCCGTGATCACAATTCCAAGTGGGTCTTCGTCTTCGTCATCGCGCCCTGAATAGAAATAAAGCCCGAAAGACTTATTTATCACCTTTACTAGGTCGCCTACTTTTATTTTTTTCTTTGGCGAACTCAACTGCCAACTCTAGCTCCTCTTCCACGAACTCTACAAAATTGCCCCAAATCCACACTCTGTACCAAGCTATATCCAAAATCAAAGAATCACTTCTTCGCTTGCTTACAACAATACCTAGATTGGGGGGGCGGCTGTCTTCATAAGAAGAGTTAATTTGTACCAAATCTCCTATTTTGAACATTGCGTTGTTTCGTTTATGATTTCTAGTTGGTTGAGGGGAGACCAATAGGTACCTTTCCCTATCCAATCTACCCAAGCGCCCTCGGCGCCACCCATTATTTCTATTCCAACGATCAGGCCAATACCAAATTTCCACGAACCCCAAGAATCCTTTGGGTTGGGGAGCTTATTTTTTACTAAGTCTCCTACCTTCATTTATAATTCTTATTGGATATGTATAGAGATAAAACCGTATGACACCTTTCTCAAAGATAGTCCAAAAGTCAAAAATGTTTGTTTGGAATTCAAGAGTTCTATCCACGCAGCCCAAATATATTCCTCGTGGATGTATTTTTAAGCAGATTTCATCGTCGTATTCTTCGCAGTTGCAAAGACGCACGAAGTCACCTATCTGGACTTTGTCTTTATCGTCTGGTCTGGTGGGGAGCACTACCCATCCTCATTACAAGAATAAGTAGATTTAGAAAAAAATCGTCTCGCTTCGCTAAAAAAGGAGGGTGGCAGGCACCCCAACCTGCCGTGCGACTTTGATGCCGCCCACCCGCGCGTGAAAGAGGCAGGATTTTGTTCCTGCAGGTGACCAAGTATTCCTGGTTGTCTTATTACTTGGTCCGGGTCGTATATGCATGTCACCAGTTGAACCCTGCGTCTGTTTCCGCCACTCTTTCTATCTGCGGGGTAACTTCATTATACTTTAATTATATGTCATAAAAAAAATTTGTAAAAGGTTTATTTGTCTTTTTCTGTTGAATCTTTGAATCTTCTCTGATATTCATCGCAAACGTTCTCTAATCTATCGCTAATAGCCAGAAGGCTGAGATCTATTCTTCTACAGGTATCATATAAAAAATTTTCTAAAAAGGTCAATCTCTCAATAAGTTCCTCTTTACTTATTTCGCTTAATGAACGCATAATATTTTTTTGTGTCCTCGATAAAAGATGTCCAGTCATCGTTGGACCAAAGATCCATATCCAAGGTATAAGTGTTGTCTTCTTTGAATGTGGAAAATTTGATGGCTCGCTTATCGGACCCTGGGTGGTATAGCGCAATGATCATCTTGTTCTTGGACTTGGTTTCTTCGTAGATCTCGTACCATCTCTCGGTGAGCGTTCCTTTCTTTTCCACCTCCGCCTTCTTGATGTTAAAATGTTCCACCAGATAATCAACTGCTGCTTCAAGTCGCTTCCTCCTCTGTAGTTTGGACTCTTCTGCTTTTTTCTGCGCTTCTGTTTTTCTTCCTACTTTAGCCATAATGTTGATACTATAGCACCTCTGAGGGTGGAATGCAAGTTTTTTGTTTTTTTTAAAGCTTATACATCTCGACGGGGACGTGATACTATATCACAGTGAACATCAAATATGTAGTATTTTCTTGCCTGCTGACCATCGCGGGCCATATCTTTCTGTGGTTCCAGGCAAATTCACAGTTTGTCTGGGATTGGTGGAGGGACCACCAGATTGCATCAGTTTTAATTTTTTCAATGCCTGCGGCCTTTTGTTTCTTTTACGGCTGGACCTTCGCCGTTCAGGAGTTTAATTCTGTGTGGTCTGCAAGGCTGATTGGCTTTGCTTTGAGTTTCACAATTTTCCCTGCTTTAACTTGGTATATGTTGGGGGAAAGTATGTTCCGACCGAAGGTGCTCATTTGTATTGCGCTGGCTGTCGGGATCCTTCTGGTTCAACTCTTTTACCCAGAGAGTTAATCAATCACAAATCTATTTATAATATCCATAAGAGAGGAAGCATATGGCGTTTTTTACGGTTAAGGAATTAAAGAAAAAATTTATGAAATTCGTGGATAGCGAAGAGTTCCCAGACACACTAATTGATTGGCACGAGTATGACGGCCAAACGAGACAGGTCTTCGTATGGATTGAAGGAGAGTGGAATAAGGAGATAAAAGCTAAAATAGAGAACTATTTAAAGACGTTCCATCGCAAGCTATTGCTTAGCCGAATGATCAGGGTTATAGAAGAGGAAAATGACGATGAAGATTATATTTGAAAATTGGAATAACTTTATAAATGAAGGGGTGGCTGGGCCCTTTCATGTAATTAAGCGTGATAAAAAGATCAAGGGCAAAAATCACTATGTCATTATACATACACCCAGCGATGCGTATGTTCCCTCTCAGCTATATCAAATGGGCAGGAAGAATGTCCAAGGTTTAACAGATGAATTAAACGCATATAACTCTGAAAATGGCGGTCTGTTTGAAAGCCCAGAGCTTGCCACGGATGAAGATGCGTTGAAAACAATTTCAGGCATCATCAAAATGTCAGAATATCGAGCAAGGGGCAACTTGTATGAAACGACTATTTGAAAATTGGCGGAAGCATTTAAACGAAGAACTCCTAGTTGAAGTATCTTTTGAAGACGCTCGCCAAAACCTGTGGAAGGCTGCGAAAAAAATCATCTCAGGATATTATTATGATAAGTGGGGGAAGCCACCAGAAGGCAGTTTTAAGTGGACATCTCACATAAGCGCGCCGTCAGAGTGGCATCCAAAATGGCGCAGAGCAGCAGAAGACTATGAACAGCTAATGATACAAACAGTCCCGCGTGATCTTGAAGATAACCAACGGGGGTCTGCTCTTCTTTGGCTTATTCGCCTAACGAGAAAGGACCCAAGTTTTAGAGAAGAGGTTGTTGAACTCAAGATACCTCCAACACACCTCAGCCACCTCCTTGAACTATTCTTTCAAAATCAAAGATTTATGGAAGAACCAGATATAAATAAAATAAAGTCTCGTCAAGAACTAGAAACGGTTGTCGGCGAAGCCGGTCCCGCAATCAAGGCCGATCAAGAAAAACGAGCATATGCAGATGCTGACGCGGGAACTGAAATATTAAGAGATGACGCCGAGTGGAAGGTCGCGATAATCAGCAACAAGGGTGCTGCCTGCGAGCTTGGAAAAGGCACCGACTGGTGCACTGCTGCTCCGGGTTTGGATTACTTCGCGCAATATTATAGTCCTAATGATCCCCTCTTTTTTCTTGAAGACAGAGAAACTGGTCAGAGATTTCAGTTTCATTATGGCTCTCGTCAATTTATGGATCACAACGATTACCCTGTTGATGAAGAGCCGTCAGAGCTGTTCAGGCTACACGCTGTGCTTGTTGATGCTCTTGGAGAAAAGATTGAACAATATCCAAGAGTGTTAAAACAATCCGAGACGTGGAAAACGGAAATATTATTATCTGACCGCAATTCCCCACCAGAAGAACTTAAAAACTTTGTTGATAAAATTTTAGCTTCAGCTTCAGGCCCAGGCGCTTTAGGTGGCGAGGGTGGTAGATATGGTTATATGATCGACGCAGCTAAACACCCCAATACGCCGCCAGAAACTTTAACTAAAATAATAGATTTTGATCTTCAGAGCCGCCAAACCCCAGCCCTGCGGTATGGACTGACCATCAATGCTGCTCGAAATCCCAATACGCCAGTAGATACATTGGATTATTTAGCTAATGCGAACATTGAAGGGAACGGTGGGATCAGTGTTAGGCTCGCAGTCGCCACAAATCCTTCCACTTCTAGCGAAACGCTGCAAGGGCTGGCTCGCATGGCGGATCACGCTGCCAACGCAGCCAGGAAGCGCGTTAATTTGGAAGAAAGGAAAACTTTTAAAATTAAGGTTTTGAAATAATGAATGAGATTCAAACGGAGGACAAGGGAATGAAGATCACGAGAGAAAGACTTATCAAGATCATCAAAGAAGAGTTGCAGGATCAGGGTGGAACACCCGAAGGACAACCAGAAGCGGAGCCAGAAGAAAAAAAGAAATCGGATGTAGCAAGGGTTTTAAGTTATATCTCCGCTATCGATAATAGACAAGAGTATGAGCAATTGGTTGCGGCGATCATTAAACACGGAGGTGCCCTCCCGGGCGCAAAAATTGTTTTAACAAAAGTTTATCAACAATTGCCAAAATTTATTAAGACTTTAAAATAATGAAACTGATAATGGAAAATTGGAATGGGTATCAACAGCAAGTTATTCTTCTTGAGGAAAGAATAGAAAATAGGTTGTATGTTACCAAAACTCTTGGAATTAAAATTCCACTTAATGAGTCTTATCCTTTTTCTGTGACGGTCAGTCAAGAAATCTTAAATGAGCATTTGTTGTTTGAGGGATTCTGGGGTGATCTCGGACAAAAAATAAAGCAGGGTGCCACAGAAAAATGGGAGGCCGCAAAAGCATTCCCGGGGCAAATAAGAGATATATTCGTTATGTTGTATAAGGCCTTTGCCGAAGGGAAAACATCCACTTTTGTTAAAGCGGTTGGAAGAAAGGCTCTTGGCCCTGCTCTTAAAAAATTAAATAG
>Ga0080013_1004228_pt1 | contig 14308 bp, 22 predicted proteins | sample ETNvirenome_6_85_FD_69236 | JGI IMG/M metagenome (GOLD analysis project Ga0080013, IMG submission 69236) | Marine viral communities from the Pacific Ocean - ETNP_6_85 (SPADES assembly) (version 2) | ecosystem: Environmental > Aquatic > Marine > Oceanic | place: Pacific Ocean | collected 2013-06-19
TTTTATTTTTTAATATATACTCAGAAGCGGCATCTGAAGAAGCAGCACTGGCTAATCCTGTAGGGCCACTATAACCTGCCCTAGCAAAGTCGCTAGGATCGTAGTTCATGTAGTTGTACTTAGACTTAGTTTCCTGTACGTCTCCTTGTACCCCTTCTATAAAAGAACCGAAATTAGCTAACGCCTCTTCAGGAGAGTCATAAGTGCTTCCTGAGCTATACTCTTGACTTACAATTCCTTGATAGGGCGTACCCGTATATTTAGGAGGCTCAGTTACTTGGCTTATATTTTTACCTTTGACAGCAGAAGGTGAAGGACGTTGAGCCTTCTTATAAGCTACAGTATTGTTAATCTTTTTGTTTAACTGATACCCTGCCGCGCCCATTATCGTTCTCTCTGTACGTTCTTAGTCTTCTCTACTGTACGCATAGCACCTAAGCCTAACATGCCCATCAGTACACTTGTGAGTAGTGAGCTATCAACAGGTGGGACAGTAAACCAGATGCCTAGTATTGGAGCTAGGATGGTAGAATAGAATAAGGCTAGTCCACATATCCAACCAATGGCAGGACGCCATCCCGCGACAAATAAACTCTTGTGTGCCGCTTCAGTCTTGTTGACCTCTAGCTGACCCTTAAGTAATTCCTGAGCATGTTTCTCAGCCATAGTAGATAGTTCATAGGCTATTTGGTTTTTCTTATCTTTATCTTCTATGAATTTATCTAAAAGACCTGTCACTGGCCCTATTAAACTATTTAAAATACTCATATATTATACACTATTTAGTCTTGTTTGTCAAGTTCTTTCTTTGTCTCACCATGCACAAGTTTCTGCACAGTGTCAGACTCATAGATGCGAATACCTAGCCAGATGATTGTCAGCAGTGATGCCGTAGGCGGTAGCCAAGCTGCTAACGATAATATAGCCGTAGATATTGCAGTAACGTCCAACATGTCTTTCGTTTGTTCATCCATTTCCTTGTCCTATGATCCAAGAGATTGTTAAGTAAACACCAAAGGCTAATGCTAGGATACCTGCGGCTTGTATTGTGTTCCAGAATACTGCTTTACGTCTACGCTCTTGTGCGTATATAGTCTTCTCTCGTTGCTCCTTGATCTTCCTACGTAACTCTACTAACTCTTTGTAGCCGTTTGGCCCGTAGGAATACATCAGGAGTTCCCTGAGTTCCTTCTCTTGTTGCTGTATCTTTTTCTGATGAGCATATACCTGCATTGCCTCTTGCTCAACAGACTGTGACGCAACAATCTTTTTAAATAGTGGTGGGTTTTCTGCCCTTCGTTGACATTCATTTAAATCACTTACTGCTCCGTACCACCGCCCTATTTGAGATAATGTATCCTCTACGTCACGACCTGCTGCTACCATACGCTTGATCGTGCCAAAGGCGTTAGTGGCTATGCTGATGGCTGTGACGGGATCAATCATTACCAAGGCACTCCAGTGCTAATCGCAGGAGCCTTGCTGTCTGCAATCTGTGCCGCAATGCTTGCCTCAATAGCGTCAGCGTCTACGTCAGCCTTTACCCATCCTATTACAGTTTCTTCGGTTAGGCTGTCATAGGCTACATAGCCATCAGCGTCAGGGTTAGGGGTAAAGCCGCAAGTGCCGTATGAACTACCTACGTGTTCTACTTCGCCTACTGTTTCGCTATCGCTAGCTCGCCAGTGTGCTACAACAACACCGTCATCAGTGTTGCGTTCTAGTGTTGAGATTGTCCAAGTTACTGCCATTGTTTTATTCCTCTAGTTGTGCAACACGGTTGCGTAATGATTGAATTTCTTTAATAAGCATTGGGACTAGTTTTGAGTAGTCCACGCCCATCATTTCTTCTGAGTCTTCTGGTTGATGTACTGCTTCAGGTGCTACCTCAAGTAACTCCTGTGCAATCATACCGTAGTCTTGATGAGAGCCGTCAGCCTTCCAGTCGTACTGTCGAACTTGGATAGCGTCTATCTTGCTACCCGCATCATCAGCATCTTCAATGTTTTCTTTGAGGCGTTGGTCTGATGCGCTATTAAGAGATACAGAAGTTCCTGAACACGATATGTTTCCACACGCTGATGCATCATTAAGGAAGTTAATTAAAATACCATCAGTACCGTTTCTATTTACTCCTAAAGCATAATCGCTTGTTGCTGAAAACCACGATGTACCAGTTGGGTGCAATGCCACGCCTACGTCATCAGCGTTGTAAGCAGTCTTGCCCACCAACAGTCTACCAGAGGAGTCGATTCTGGCGCGTTCTGCAATACCACTTGAGTATGTGAAGAACCTTAAATCACCTGCACCAGAGCCTGACTTTCCGCCTGTGATTCTTGCATAATCCAAAGAGCCATCTGTTGTATAGTTCAGGCTTGCTTGACCAGTATTTACAATATTTAAGTCACCAGAGGAGTCGATACGCATTCTTTGTGCTGAGTTAGTAAAGAAATCCATTGTATTAGGAAAACTTGCATGACCACTATCACGACCTACAATCTTGGTTACGTCTGATGTTTCGCCAAAGTGATAAATACCAAAATTACCACCGCTAGATTTTACATCACCAGAAACTTCTAATGCCTCGTCAGCAGAGGTAGTCCCTATGCCCACTTTGCCAGAGGAGTCGATGCGCATACGTTCTGTGCCGTTTACAAAAGTTCTAATGTCTGCGTTTTCTCTTTGATTTAAAAGAACATCATTAGTATTATCTTCCACAATAATGCTAAAACCATCTGACGCAGTAGACCCAGTGTCTCCTGAAGTCATGTGGAAATAAGGCTGTGTAGTGTTGTGTATGTGTAAATCACGAGTTGGCGATGCAGTGCCTATGCCCACGTTGCCAGAGGAGTCGATAACTACATCATTAGCCTCTAGTGACTCATCATCATTTCTGCGTGAAATATATAAAGTTTGTGCAGAATTGTAGATGCGCCTAAATTTATTATTTGTGCCACCGTTGGTATCCTTAAACTGCAAGTAACCATCATCATCCTGTATTTGTATGTTACCCGATACAGTTAATGCTTGGTCGGGCGATGTAGTCCCTATTCCCACGCGATTGTTTGTTGAGTCTACGTAGAGGGTATTGGTGTCTACTGTAAGCCCAGTAGCAGTCAGCGTAGTAAACGCGCCTGTGGATGCAGAGGATGCGCCAATGGCTGTGCCGTCAATAGTACCTGCGTTGATGTCTATGGTGCTAGGGTTAGTACCAAGCTCAATAATACTGCCACCGTTGTCCTCAGTAAATAATCGTTTGTCAGCTACATTGACCGCCAGTTCACCCTGTACAAGATCACTTGCTGTAGGGACGGCAGAAGCAGTTGAACTATTCTTTGTTACAATTTTTGTTGCCATGTTTATATACCTTTAGTATGTGCCGCCATCAAGCGTACCAGTAGTCATGTTGTCTGCGTTAAGTGTTGAATTAGATTGTAAAGCTGAATCAGCCAATGCGCCTTGTGCCGCTGTTGCATAGTCAGTAGACGCTGTAGTTGCCGCAGTGCCTAAGCCTAAGTTAGTCCTAGCTGTACTTGCACTAGCTAAGTCAGACAGGTTGTTAGCCTTCAGTGCCGCTGATGCTAATGTACTAGCGGCGTTGGATGCACTAGTAGCTGCTGATGTAGCACTACTAGCCGCTGCTGTTGCACTAGCTGCCGCATTAGTCTCAGCAGTCTCAGCATTAGTCTCCGCTGTCTCTGCATTGGCCTGAGCAGTGGATGCCGCTGTAGCACTAGTGGCTGCATTGCTTGCCTGTGTAGACGCTGTAGATGCGCTAGAGGCGGCTGCTGTGGCACTGGTGCTTGCTTCACTTGCCTTAGTTGTCGATGTTGCCGCACTAGTCGCTGATGCAGTAGCACTGTTAGCAGAGTTAGTCGCTGACGTAGATGCTGCTGTGGCTGAACTAGCGGCATTAGTCTCTGATGTACTAGCCGCTGTAGCACTGTTGCTTGCGTTAGTAGCGGAAGTACTAGCACCACTTGCTGAACCTGCTGATGCTGTAGCGGAGTCACTAGCATTCGTAGCTGATGTTGCCGCATTAGATGCTGACGTAGCCGCATTGCTCTCAGAGGTGGAAGCGTTAGATGCGCTAGTAGCTGCCTCTGATGCCTTAGTCGTAGCCGTAGATGCACTGTTAGACGCACTGGTTGCGCTTGTAGCGGCTTCTGCGGCTTTAGTAGTAGCAGTGGTAGCGGAAGTGCTTGCGTTGCTCTCAGAGGTACTAGCGGCTGTCTGAGAGGCACTGGCTGCTGTAGCACTTGTAGCAGAGGCTGTGGCACTATTGGCCGCATTAGTCTCTGAAGTAGCTGCGGCAGTCGCTGAGTTACTTGCGGCAGTGGCATACCCTGCAACACCTGAAGCACTGTTGGCCGCATCAGTTGCAGATGTAGCCGCCTGAGTTGCTTTGGTAGATGCTGTGGTTGCAGAGTTAGCCGCATCAACAGCACTGGCCGCTGCATCGCTTGCTTTCGTAGTAGCTATGACAGCTTGTTCTGTAACGGCTAATAGCGTGGCGTCCGTATTGGAATCACCTGCACCACCGTCACCTCTAAATATAGCCATTAATAACTCCTACGAAAACAAACAAAGGGAAAAGGGAAAGGGGACTCCGTAGAATCCCCTTAGTTGTATTAGCTTACTGAACAGCCAATACGAATCCTGCTTCAGGACGCATTACTTGACAACCGTAAAGCGTATCAGCAGTGTAGAGAGTACCCAAGAACTCTTGCTTGTACTGAGTCTGAGAGCGAACGCCTTGCTGCTCTGCAAGAACATTGGTGTCCTTGTGGATTAGCTGTGCGCCACGTACACCAGATTCAATAGTAGGTACGTTAGTAGAAACGAATACATCAACGCCATAGAGGTTACCAATCTTGCCAGTCTCTACGCCTTTGCCGTTAACAAAGTCAGTAGAAGTGTAGCGATCAATACCCATGATAGCGTTACGCAGTGAAGGAGGAACGATAAAGCTACGTCCGTCCATAGGAACGTCTGCGTCATCCATCTTCTGAATCAATGCGCGGAAAGCTGCGTCAGTGAAAGCGTTAACGTCAGCAGTGCCGTCAGCATCGTAGGCTTCCAAAGCGCCACCAGAAGTGATCTGGAATGCAGCGTTGTGTACCCAAGAAGAACCGTCACCGTTACCGAAAGACTTACCAAGAGTAAACAGATCATCGTCTACTTGCTTGGCTAGGCCGTAACCTGCGTCACCAGTGTAGAACTGACGCAAAGAAGCGAGAGCCTGTACTTCGGTGATGTCTTCAATCAAACGTGAGAACTCAAAGTGCTTGTTGATGTTGATCAGTACTTCAGACTCAACAGCGTTCTGAATAGTAACTGCAACACCTTCGGCTTTGGCGTGAGCCGCACCACGAGTTGGCTTAGGAACATGGATGGTGTCGCCTTTCTTACCAGTCATGCTCATTTTTTTAACGAGGTTAGCTAGAACAAGATTGCTCTTGTATGCAGCGATTACTTCGTCACTCCAGATTTCTGGAATAAATTTAGCAGCAGATGTGTTGTCTACTGCACCGCCCATTGCGGGATAAGTTGAATCAGTCATAATAAAAGTCCTATAATGAAATTAGTTTCGGACTCTCCCTTCAGCATATGCTTGCATGATTTCATCAGACAAAGACAAATACCTATCAGGATCATCCTGCATTAGTTTAATAATGTCTGAGCGTCTATAAACTTTGCGAGATGCTGTCTCACCACTTCCCTTTGCACCGCCTGTTGAGGCAGTCTTAACAGCTTGCTTCCTGCTCGCTTTCTCCTGTGCTACAGTCTGACCAACAGCTTGTTGACGTTCCTTCCATAAACTGAAAAGCTCATCAGCGGCTTCATAGTCATACTGCGTATCCGCTTGTGCAAAGAGTTGAGTACGAATCTTTGATCCTTTAATCCAATCAACAAACTTACCATCTTGCAGAATCTCTTGCATGTCAGGATGACGTTGTAGCAATTGAGTCTGCGCTGTCTGTTGCTTGTACTGCTGTGTTTGTGCTTCAGCAGCTTTGATTGAAGGATGATTCTTAATCGCTCTCTCGACTGCCTTGTCGGGATCAGAGAAAAAGTCTATATCTTCTTCAGCTTCTTGTGGTGCTTGTGTTGTCGTGTCGAGTTGTGTCTGTATGTAGTCGTCAACAACTTTCCGTAGTTCCCCTACTTCGCTGCTCTGTCGGCCTAATAACTTCTCAGCCTCCTGGTGCATCCGTACAATCTCAGCGGTTGACTTTCCTTTGTACTTGTCAGGGATTTCTTCTTCTTGAGGAGTTGCCTCTACTTGAGGTTCTTCAGTTACTTGCTCTACTACTTCTTCGTTGTTGTCTAGTTCTTCTTCTACTGGACGCTCGTCTATTAGTGTTGCCATTATTAAACTCCGTGATTTCTCATTATGGAGGTGTATTATGTAAGGATTCGGTTAGGAGTTGGCCTTACGCTCTTGTTGTAGCTTCTGCGCTCTATTCCTTTCCCACTGTCTAGTTGCACCTAAAAAATCACCAGACAGAGGGTCTAACTTGGAACGCACAGGACTTACAATTCTTTGTGCTATCTTGTCACAGTCTAAACACGGTATATGTGTACATTCAGAATCAACTAGTCTTTCGTTGATGTGACCGTCATCACACTTAAAGTCAATCAGAATACGCATTACTCTGTAGCTTCTTCTTGCGCGTCTTCTATCTGTTGCTGTTCAGCCGTGTCAAGCTGTGCTTCAAGATTAAGTAGATTAGCTACGATTGAAAGTTGGCCTTTACGAAAGTGCAGGTCTTCCACATCTTTAGTTAATTCTACTGAGTTAATCATTACCGCATTAGAGTTCAGGTCTTCTAGCAGTTGTTTCCAACCTTCTGAACGAAACATATCTCTCATGTTGCGGTAATATAGTTCTAGCTTAGGGTCTATCATACTGTTTCTCCTATTAGGACAGCTGAGTTAATGTTAGTGTACCCTGTTATTATAACATAAAAGCATAAGAAAGTCAAGCATTATTTCTTATTTTTACTTGACTTCTGTGCAGTTTTGTTGTATATAGCGTCCCAGTTACTAGCAAACTTCTTATGGTCTGTCTTTCTCTGGGAGCTACCTTTACCACCGTGGGTCTGACCCTTCACTTTTTAACAACCTTCTTTTTCTTCTTTGGTGGTCTGCCTACTTTACTGCCGTATGTACCTGTACCTTTTGGCATAATAGCCTCCTGTGATTACCACTTAGTTTTATCTGCCCAGTATGCCGCAGACATCTTACCTTTAGCTATGTTCTTACCGTGTCGAGCTTTGAAGGACTTACGCTTTGCCTTCATACGAGCAGATTCACCCGCCTTGGGTTTACCTGCTGTGCTTGCCCCCTGTTCTCCAAACCTAATCGTCTTGATTTTGTCACCTTCCTTCGCCACAACAACATGGCTTTTCTTCGGGTGGTTAGGGGTACGCTTTGGTTTGTTATAACCACTTACACCTGCTCTAGCTAGTCTTGGATCTTTTTTTACTGGCATTCTTTGCTCCTGTATTCTCAGCTATTTGTTTCTCAAGCTGTACAATCTTATTAAATAGTTCCTCAAACTTTACATTTACTTGAGCTACTACGTTCTCTAAATCTCTTGTGCTTACCATTACTGTAGTCCTTGTGTTGGTTGAGGAGTTGCCTGATTAGCAACATTACCCTCCTTTACTGCTACTTCTCTTTCTTTCAGTAACTGCTCTGAAATCTTTAGACGCTTCTCAAACTCTTTGTCATCTGCGTCACCTGCCTTGAGGTTAGTAGTGGCCGCTTTGATACGGTCAATCTCAAGCTCCTGTGGTATAGCCTGTGCTTCGACAGCCAACTTCTGCGCTCTAGCTTGTGACTCTTGCGCCTGTCCGTTGAGTGCATTAGTCTGTGACTGTTGAAATGCAATCTGAGCTTGTTGTGCCGCCTGTGCCAGTTGCTGTGCTTCTGGATTAGGCTGATTAGCTTGCTCAAGTGTAGCGATTAGTTCTTCACGGTTAGACAGGTTCATGTTGTCAATGATGGACATGACCAACTTAGGATACATAGGCGTATCTGGTGACATGGTTTGTAGCAACTGTACAAGCTGTGTTACTTCATACTCACGGGCAATGATGCCTAGTGAGCTAGAGGTGTTGAACTTGTAGTCAGCTACTGGGTATAGCTCAGGCTCAAACTGCATGTAACGCCATGCCGCCTTCTGTACAAACGGAATCAGGAAGGAGTCTTGGAAGTTAATCAGTGTACGCTTGTGACGCTTGATGATAGCACCTAGCGACATAGAGACACCTGCCGCTGTAGCTTCACCGTTGATAGACCCTGCAATACCTGCTGAGTCAATAGCACCTGTGGCAGTTTGTACCATAGTCTGTAGAGACTGTGCCTGTGCAAAGGTGATCTGGCTTACGTTACCAAAGTTAAATGGTTTTAGAACCTGAGAAGGATCTCCATTGGTTAGAATAGTTTTCCCTGGCTGTATGCTAGGCTTTGCACCTCTAGGCATACGTGATGCGTCCATAGCCATCATTGGGTGGATGGTTAGGGCAAGGGCGTCGATTCTAGCGCGTAGTTCTGCGTCTAACGCCTTCTGGCTGTTATAGCCTTTCTCACATACTCCTCTGCCCCAGAAGCGGCTAGGAACGACATCCCAAGGGAATGCGACAACAGGACGATCCTGCATCATGTAAGGGTTCTTCTCAGCTTTGAGCAGGATACCACCGTTAGCAATAACAACCATTGCCTCAGTGTAGTAGCTATCTTCCTCTTCCTCGCTAAACTCTACAACCTCTTCATCTACTGCTTCAGGGTCTTGCATGGCTTCTTTAAGCAGGTGCGTAGGGACTAGGCCGTAGTACTTGGTCAGTCTAACTTTGTCATCAGAGAAGGTAGTGAGGTCTTGGTCAGGCTCTAGGTTAAAGTCGCTAGAGGCTATTGACAGATGTTCATCACGGTATACACCGCTTTCCTGTAGCTGTTCAACCAAGTGGCTAGATACAAACTCATCTACAGCACAGCCCAGTGCAGAGTTAATGTCAGTAGCTACTGGGTCAATCAGGAAGTTCTGTGGCATGACAGGGCGTAGCTTAACACAAGTACGGTCTTTAATGCTAACACCTACCGCCTGTAGCTCACCACCCATGACAGGCTGTGTAGCGGGAGCCATCTCTTTTTCTTCTTCTAATACAACTTCCGCAATACCTGTACCAAAAACTGCCGCATTAATTAGGCATTCTGCAACACTTTTCCGCACCTTGTTCTTAGCAAAGTCTTCCTCTAGGTAGTTACGCAGGGCTGCAATGTCGGCAGGGTTCTGATCTCTGACATCATCTTTAATGTCAAACCACTTGCCACGGCCAAAGGTAGCTTCCTCTAGTTCCGCTACAGAGGACTCTACTGCTTGCTGTAGTGCAGGGGATATAATCTTAGATCGCTCTGACTGACGGGTCTGATCCTGTGCTGACCACTGACCACGCCATAGGCGGTAGTATTCATCAAATCGTTGTGAGTAGTTAGCTTCGTAGTGATCACGCCAACCGTCACACTTCTCCATGACCCAACCTTCTAGGTCTTGCTCCAGAGTAAAGTTATCTGCGCCTTCTAGTTCCATAGTTAATACCCTGCGTATTTATCTAAAAATTCGTAGTCCTCTTCCTCGTAGTCATAAGCATAGCTAACCTTGGCTAACTGATCTATGTATGCTAGTGAGTCTATCAAGTCATCGTGGACTAGTGGATTAGGGAACTGAAACAACTCGTCTAGGAACTGAGTATTCCACTTACCCTTGTTTAGTGTAATGTTACCGTGTTCAAAGCGTCCTTGTAACGCCCACACGATTCTATCTGTCTTCTTCTTGTTACCGTGGGTGAGTTCTTCTATGCGGAAGAATCGTTGGTTCTTCTTCATCTCATCGTTGAGGTAAGGGTACACAGCGTTCTTTAACGCTCCTTTCTCAATGCCGACGGCAACAGGTTGATAATCTCGTACCGCTTGGAAGATACGTCTAGCTGTCTCTTCAACGCCCCACCGCCCGTGGATGATATTGCTAACCCACCAACCAGTAGTACCACATTTAACAACCGCAATGCTTGTTTGGTCAAGCCTCTTTGTTTTGGTTGTGACTTTCTGTACGTCTGCAAATCCTGCCAAATCGACAGCGATATAATAATCACCGTCAGCAGGCTCTTCCTCACAAAACTTAACATCCTCTTCTTTAAAGAGTTCACTACCATGAGCCTCAAAACTTGCCATGAACTCCTGTCGGAAGGAGAAGGCTGACATACTCTTCTCAGCAGCTTCAATCTCTTTCGGGTCTAGCAACGGGTTGTCAAAGCTCGTGTAGTGATAACCTTTGAATGAAGGGTCTTCAGATACACAAGCGTATGTATATAGTTCGTAGAAGTGATTACGTCCCATTGGCGTACCAATGAACATCGCATCACCCTTCTGATCCGCAAGAGCAGGGCGTAGGATTTGCTCCCACACCTCTGGCTTCATGTCAGCGTACTCATCCATAACCAAGAACTTTAGGCTAACACCACGCATAGTCTCAGGTCTATCAGCACCCTTCAGCGTCAGCAACGCACCGTTGATAAACTTAATCTGTAGGTTGTTGACATGGCTAGAGGCTATAACACTATGCCCTAGCTCCAGTAGCATCTGCCACATGATGTCCCTAGCCTGTCCCTGTGTAGGGGCAACGTAGAACACCTGACCTTTCTTAGCTGACAAGCAGTTCAGTATCAGCGACCAAGCGGCTAACCTACTCTTACCTGTACGTCTACCTGCGGCAATAACCTTAAATCGTGTAGGGTCGTTGTAGACCTCTTGTTGCCACGGCAGTAGCTCAACCTTGAGGTCTGTCATCTTAAATCTAAATCTTTTTTAAGTTTTTCTATTTCAGCTTTAAATTTAGTACCATAAGGAAGTCTTTCTGTAGGCCAGTCTCGCATAGTCGGTATAGGGGAGTTTTTACCTCCTAGTAAATAACCGCCTATTATTTGATCTAATCTTGAGTGCTTAACCCATTTATCAAAATCTCTACGCTCTCCACGCTCTGCTTCTCTTTTGTAAGATTCTTTTAACCAGTTTAAAGTAGCAGGGTCTTCAATAGCTGCTCTATATAAATTCTCAGCTCGTTCAGGGTCTATTTCTTTTATAAGATGTAAACCTTCACCTATTAGCATAGCTTTTCTATAGTCTTCCCCTGCACCAAATCTTTTAAACTTAGCATCATTGATGTAAATCTGAGGCGTTCCTGTAGGAGAGTCTTCTCCCATCTTTGTTTCAGCCCAACGGAAGTCATCTTTTTTAAACTCAGATTGCGCTTCTTGAGGATTTACTTCTGCTTCGTTTATTACGTTATAGAACTTTTCTTTAAAAGTAGGCACAATATTTCCTCAGTACGTCCACATTACAGGAGACTCATTACCGTCCAAACAGCGGATGTCAACATGCACAAAGTCACGAGCAACTCCAATTCCTGAAAAGCCCATTTTGATAGCCTCCTCAACAATCTTAAACCGCTGCACACCGTCTCTGACTTTAATGTCCGCTGCAATACCTTGGGCATGAGTTCCTGCTTTCTCCTTCTTTGCTTCAATGGGGTGGTCTTCTGAACGATAACCACTGGTGATAACAAAGGGGAATCCACACCTTGCACGTAACAAATCTAACTTCAATAACAATCTATCACTAATCTCGTTCTCTCCTGTGTACTGACAGGCAAACTCTTCTCTAGTGAAATAATCAAGGTCTTCATTGATATTATACATCTGTGTACTCCCCTTCTATGGGTTCTTCATTACCGCTTATGACGGTAGTCTCGCCACCGACACCAGTAATGGAAATATTAATAGCACTCTTACCGCCACTAGCCTTGTCTTTTTCGAAATAGCTAACGGGTAACAATCTATCCATGCACAGCTTCCAAGCTGCTGCTTGATTCTTATGGTCATCATCTAACGCTGCATTCATTATAGAATCTAACACCTTCTTACTCTTAGGAGATGCTAACATCCTGGCTTTGTATTCGTTGATGATGGCGGCATCACCTTTAGGTCTACCAACGCCTCTGCGTTGCCCCTTGGTAACACTCTTGATCTTCGCCTTCTTAGGTCTTCCTATCTTCTTTTCAGTCACAGAATTGCCTCTATTGAGATACTATGTAGACTATGTAGTCGTTAACGCTCTGTTGCTTTAAAGCATCAGAGACTTTAAAGCGTTAAAGCATTAAAGACGTTGTAAGGCTAAGAATAATAATTATTTGATCTTAAATTCCTCTTTAACGTCTCTAATGCTTTAAAACTCTAACGCTTTAACGCTTTAAAGCTATATTACTTTAACAACTTAAACACTCTTTAATGAACTATATAGCTATTATAGCATACTTTTTAACAGAAGTCAAGCATTATTTACTATTATTGGTTAATTAACTGCTGTGTAGCCTCTATGTAGTTCCTATGTAGTTCCTTTATAGGCGGATTCTCAGCCGTAACAGCGTCTCCGCAGTGGCCGTTATTACCCTTAGTTATCAACTACTTAGACTATATAACTATTTGTTATGACTGTGTTGCTATTTAGTCTATTTTACCTCTTTTTTGTATCTGGGCGGGTACAGTAACAATCTCCGCAGCTACGCCCCCTCCCCCGTCCCTGGTTAGCACAGGCTACAGCAATTGTCAAGCCTAGAAAGTGACTAAATAGTCTATGTTGGTCACGCTAGCGACCTGGCACAGGCTGCACAGATTGTCAAGACTTTAGTGTGACTGTGCAGACTGATCTGGTCACTGGAGTTTCTGTACAGTTAAGTGAGAGTGTGCTAGTGGGTACTACACAGACCCTATGCAATCACTATGCCACAATGCTATAGCCTATGTTAATACTCACCAGGTTTTACATCATTGGAAGCTATATAGCCGTAATAGGCTCAGAATTGCCGTCTAAGCGCATTTGTGACTAGGCTATGCTATGGCATTGGTATAGGTGCTAATCGATGGCATTTACAGCAGCCCAGTAATGGCGCGGCTTACAGCGCAGTTTTATATGCTATACATAATAAACAGTCTGCTTATAACATAATGTTCTATAAATGCTATTACATCTTATTTGACAATGTAGTATTATCTGTATTCCCTTTTAGGGAGGCGGGAAAACCAACCCGCGACACATTACAAATAGAGGATATATAGATGGCAAATTACAACCCTAGAGCATGGACTAAAGATAGAATGTACGATGCATTGTGGGGCGAAGGCGCAGAGCATAATGCGTTATTTAAAGCATTGAGCAGATATGTTGGTTCCGATAGATTCCCATTGACATATATAGACCATGATTACTTTTTTCTAGGCTTACAAATAGCAGAGTATGACGCCCGTCAGGATTCTTATAACGGGGACGAATATTTTGAAAGGATCGCATGTTATTTCTTAGATTGTATAGATAAACATGTATCGGACGATTATGGCGAAGGTCACGAGCACCAACAGTATTGGGCAGAGTAAGCTAGTTTATCAGGTGACATTGGCGACAGTGTTACCGCATAAACTAACTGCAACACACTACTATATAGGTAATTAAATTATGAAAACATTGGACGACTTGAAAAACGAATGGCACGAAATAGTAGCCACAAACGAAGAAGAAGCGCGCCTAGCCTGGCTCTGGGTAGATGTAGTTGACACAGATATGGAAGGAACGTGCGAATACTACAGCGAGCTAATCAATACTGTTAAGCGCATTCTACAATAACTAGCTAGTTTATCAGGTAGCATCTGCAACGGTGCTATCGCATAAACTAACTACTACAACATAGGTAATAAAATGAATATTGAACTATTTCAAACATTCCATACTGGTGGTGGCCACTGGTCATGGTATTACCAACTAGACGGTGATAATTACGTATTAGTAAACCCAGTTTACGAAAATGACCATAGCGAGCCAGATTGTGGTAATTTTCCGTCGGGAGAGTTAACCCAAGTTTGTATGTTTGGTGTTTACAACGATGAGACTGGCCATAATGAGGTGAAAGTCTGTACAATGGCTGAAGGTCTAGAATGGCTTAAATATAGAGAGGTGACACAATGAATAGCGCAATGATTCGCAAACAAAAACGAGAGGCTAGAATAGACTTTCTAGTCTCTGCAATTGGGTATAGCACTATAGCAGCCATCAATTACTTGTTATTTACTGGGTTGTTTTTTATGATCAACAATCCACTATCAACATTTATTAATTAGGGAGTTAATGCAATGAAACATTGGGAAATAGACCACTATGGCGAACATATCCGCATTGAGTGGAACGAATCAGCAAC
>Ga0080013_1004230_pt1 | contig 14307 bp, 23 predicted proteins | sample ETNvirenome_6_85_FD_69236 | JGI IMG/M metagenome (GOLD analysis project Ga0080013, IMG submission 69236) | Marine viral communities from the Pacific Ocean - ETNP_6_85 (SPADES assembly) (version 2) | ecosystem: Environmental > Aquatic > Marine > Oceanic | place: Pacific Ocean | collected 2013-06-19
CACTTATCACCAGTGCAAGCATATTCTTTAGAGCCGCCAGTTTCGTCCTGTAGCTCATATTTAGAAAGCTTGCTATAGTTAATTACGGGGAGGGCCTTTATAAGCCTTTTGTAGGTTCTAGCATCAATTTCTTCATAAGGAGCCAATTCATAATGACCACCATCATATGGTAAAAATGATACACCATTTATAATATCCCAATTCTTATAAACCCAATTACCCACTTCAAACCATTCATATTCTCTAACATAAACAGTCATACTAGCATTATGCTCACACCAATTATGTTGAAGGTTTTTATAATGTCTAAGTTGTTCTAATGCTGTAACATCTTTACGTGTAATACAACCTTCTGGTGCTTTTACTGGGAAATCTACAACCCAAGTAGAAGCGTCTTTCTTATTCTGTCCTACTTCAGGTTGACATTTTAAACCCTTATCTTTAACTAATTGAAATAATGGGTCACGAGCAGCTATTCTGTAACGACGTATGTAGTATTGAGAGTATCTCGGATGTACTCCAGATGCAGAGTCAACAAGTTGTGAAACTGTACCACTAGGCTTCACACAGGTAGTCGCCGTTGGGACATTTACATCTAAAACTTTAGCAGCCTTTCGAGAAATGCGTATAACGCGGCTTTTAAGGGCCGTTAAAGCCTCCGATGTCAGTATCGAGGGGTTATCCATTTGACCCGTTAAACTAACGCCTAAAAGCCGTTCTACGTCACAATTCTTTTTCCACTCTCTTCTTAGATATGGAAAGTCCGTAAAAGTGCTCTGTATGACACCAAGCCATGTGGCAGTCTCCACTTTATCTAACAATGAATCTAAGTCATCGTCTTCTCTTACTACTACTTCCGAAAGGTTACAAAATTGCATATCTCGCAACATTATTTCTCCACAGGGGTTAGTACCCTGAATTAAAGGAGCGTAACGTCTTGGTGGAGCTTTGCTTTGTGCAGCACTTAGATTAAATATACCTCTTTCACCAGTGCCTGATAGAGCTAAGGAGCCCCATTCCTTCAAAAATTCACCAGAGGATGGCTTTTCTCTATATATAGCACTATTATTAGCCATAGCACGTTTAATAGGAAAGGGCCAAACCTTTGCCTGACGCATGTCTTCGTCATCAAGGTCACTCAAAGATATTTGTGAGCTGCGTCTAACTCCACCCACTACTACGATTTCAGCAATCTGATTACATATATCATGAGCTTCCAACGTTGTGAGCTTTCGACCTTGTGCATTATGCATGGTTTCACGAATGAAATCATGTAACTTAATTAAGGGGGAAGGGCCTGATGCTCTACCACCCATAGTTCTGAGACGAGCACCTTCTGGTCTTATTTGTGAATAATCGAAATATATATTTTGTCCATCATATAAATTATTCATTAACATTTTTACAGAGTCCGCCCACCCCGCTTTAGAATCAAAAATAGGTATTTTTTCTAATGCCTGTCCTGATTTAATAACTGGTATTTCTGGTAATTTCTCTACTTCTTCTTTCTCAACTGAGAAACCGAAACCAGTTCCACACATGAGTATATAAAGACATTCTGAAAAAGCCTCTACACAATTTATTTTTGCAAAGGCACAGTTATAAATACATGTGTTGTCAAATTGGGCTGCTGGTCCTGCTGCCCATAAAAATCTCATAGAAGGCATGACTGAAAATTCTGTCATATACTTTCTAATCTTACTTACTGTTTTATCTGGAATATCTGGTCTTTTTGAAATTAAAAAAGTTATTAATCTTTCTATTGTTTCAGGCCAGTTTTCTCTTCTATTCTCATGACCTAACCATCTTGAATAGGTTCTTTTATATATAAATTCTGCTACTTCGTTTTTAAACATTTCATCATTTCCTTGCGGTTCATTATTATAGTTTTTGAGACTATAAAAGGGTTTGCTTACTTGTAATCTGTTAGAGTTCTCTTAGTACAATTACAAGGTTTTTTACAGTTACATTTAGCTGATTGAGTTGTTATAACCATTTTAACTATCTAAGCTAATAGTACATGCAGTTATTCTTTTATCTATATATTTACCTGCTGCACCCTGAACAAATCCACCTCTTGTACTCATACCAGAGCCACCAGTTTCTGTAATAGTAACAGCTGTATTACCAGCTGTACCTCCTGTAGCTTGAGTTGCTGTAACAGTTGCTCCATCTACCGTAGCGGTAAATCTTGAACCTGATGGACCCGATGAAGTATTAATAACATTCATTAGGTTAGTTGCAGTCTGTTCGTTTGAAGTTGTGGCTTCAAATGTACCTTCAACGGAACTTTGGTCGCCAGCTACAAAGTCATAATCATTAGTGTCAGTGGCAATTAAATTTACTTTATCACCATTATTAAGTTCAGTATAATCTGTAATGGTTATTGTTGTGAATGCTGCTTTGCTGACATCATCTGCTATTAGTATATAACCTGCGCCAGTTTTATCAGCTGAAATTATAGCTTCTGTTATTACCTGCATAACTTCTTTTTCTTTATCAGCAGTTATAGTTAACGCTACACTATCTCCACCATCAGATTTACCAACTGAACTTTCAAAATTAAGTAATAAAGTGGCATTAGTAGCGCATGTCATAGATAACAATCTATCTGCAGGGTAAATAGCTGCGTCATCATTACCATCAATAAATTGTAAAAAAATCATTATTTCTTTTTCCTTTTATAAGTACGCTTAGTAGTTTTACGCTTAGTTCCTTTACGCTTTCTAGCTGCTGCTGCTTTACGTCCTTTCTCAGGATGTAATTTATTATGTTGAGCAGCTGTAACCTTTTTGAGATTACCCTTTCTAGCAGTTTTAGCACTGTGTACTCCGGGTTTACCCTTTCCACCTTTACCACCACTTACATGATGAACCACTTCGTTTTTACCAGCGTTAGCTTTCCTTCTATAGTAATGGGCGGATTTTCCACCCTTCCATGACCCATTCGATTTACCTGTTCGGGCCATAGGAGATTTCTTACTCCATCTCTTTTTTCTATTGGCAGCGGTATCTTTAAATTTTTTCCGTGCCATGTTTACTTCTTACTCCTTTTCTTCGGATGCTTCGACAGCTTCTTCGCTACTTTCGGCTTCTTCTTGTGCAGGTACTTCCTCTGCTGGTTGCTCTTGAATGGCATTTTTCTCTTGTTCCCTTGTTTGAATAAATTCATTCCATTGGTCCATAGACTCTGTTTCATTCAGATATTCTTGTAGATATCCTTGAAGTTGATTCAAATGCGCTTGCATCTGTCCTGCTCGTCTGTTCTCACCTATAAGGTAATTCATTGTATCCAATGTACCTTCAGGTCCAGCGAGTGCTTCATTATCTTCTACCCATTGCTCTAACGTTTCAATACGTTTCTTTAGTCTTGTTAAATTTGCTGACATATTTATATACCTCTTTGTTGCTATTTAAAGCTTTTCCTTATTTACAGGTTTTATCTGTACATACACCCATATCTTTTAGTCGTGTATGTCCATATCTTTTTACGTCTTTCATCTTCATAAGTCGTATCTGCTTACCTGCACGAGTTGGGTCATCTTCATACCACCCATAATCTCCTGCTGGTTCTTTATATATACTACGAAATACGAAAGATATATCGGAGTCTCTCCAACCTGCATTGAGTAACTCCATGGCAATCACATTATTGTCATCGTGACTGCTATGACCTTCATCTATTCTTCGTTCTATTAAACTCATTACACATTTTCTTGGGGGTTTAATATAATGACCTCTTCTTATGTAACTAGTTTCGTGAGTGTCTTTCTTTCTAATCTCACTCAATAAATACTCTACACTATTACTAACAGTGTGTGGTACTTCATGTAAATCACATACGAAATCTAAAAAATCTCGTAATGCTCTTTTACTCTTTGTTGTTTCTATTTCTTCTACGTTAGGAAGCTTAGAAGCCTCCATAATTTCATCCATGCTAAGAGAAAGTATTTCCTTAGATGAAAATTGACGGCAGTAATATCCATTTTTTTCTCCTGTTATTTTAGATATGTAAGCAGTATTAGGATAACGTCTCATACATGAAACAGTGTTTTTAATACATACTTCGTCTAAAGTTTTTAATTTAAATTTATCTTTTAAATATGTGAGATATTCTCTCACGGCTTGTCTTTTCAAACTATTTGGTAGTTCTAAGGGACACCAGAAATCTACATTCATTTGGAAACCTCTACCACCTGTAAAATATATACGTGGTTCTATATTATTAGGCTTACAATATTTTCTATAGAATTTTCTAACATCTCTAAGACAGTTTTCTATCTTCTTATTATCATCAAAATCAAACCATAATGTATTTAAAACTGCGCTGGTGTATTCTGTTTTACCTTTACTTTCAAATAAATCATCAAAAGTATATACACTCATATAACAGTTTTTATTTCCATTATATTTATTTTTCTGTTCTTCAGCTTCTTCTATGCTGAAACATCTAGCTATTCTTGCGGGTATTCCAAATTCTCTATAATACATCGGTATTTTTCACTACTTCTTTCCATTCATTAAATAAATCAGATACTATTCTATTATCTTCTTCATGTTTATAATATTGTGCTTCAGAAGGCGTTACATCTATAAATATTGGGTCTTTAGGTCTATCAAATACTAACCTATGATAGGGTATCTGATTTAATTGTAACCATTCTTCTGTTGCTAATTTATAGTCTAACGAGTTGGGCCTTTCTGTCCATATACTTATTTTATGACCTGAATTCTCTAAAAACCACATAAATTCTACAACATTAGCTAAGACTTTACAATGTGCTATTCCATCTAAATCTTTTGAAGGAGTTGATATAACTCTCTCAAGTTTAAAAACAAGGTTCATTATTCAGCAGCAGCTTTAATAGCAATAATATCTTTCTTATTCACTATAACTGTTCCTTTCTCTCCAGTTAGATAAACAAAATTCTCATCATCTTGTGTTATTTTTCCTCTTCCGACTTTAGTCTTGTCCTCTTCTTTCCATACTACTTTACACTCACCTAAATCTTGTAGAGGTGGCGTTAATGTTTTCGTTTCTTTCTCTTCCATATGTATTCACCGACCATAAGGTCATATATTAATAACGAACAGTACTATATAAAGCTATCGTCGCTAGACAAACTCCATTAAACTCTTTTGTTTGGGGTCTATTAGAGTTAAAGGGGCATTTTTCCTACTCCAATCTTCTAATTGAAATTTATTGAGTAGTTTAGTTATTATGTCCCAATGGTATTTAACATCAAGGTCAACCTTATTATGAACTAACTGTTCTATCTTATATCCATTCTTTGTTTTATAATAGGAGAATGTAGTACCAATTTCAGGTTTAATACCTATTTCTTCTCCCTGAGTAATCATCTGAACTATAAGGTCATTCGCTGATTTATAATCATCTTTATTCCTATTCATAGTTCTTCTTTGTAAAAAGTCTTCTAATTCATAATCATCCATAGAATATAAATTCTCTATAAATTTAGTATTAATTTTATTATCTAAACGTGCGTCTATAAGTTTATCTAATGTCTTTATATAAAACTTAGAACGTGCGCGACTCTTAAAAGTGCTACCATGTTTAGTTAGACTACCATCTTCATTTCTGAGTACATAGTTACCTATTTGTAACCAAAATCCTTCTTTAAAGACATCTTTATCCATTTTAATCCATTCGTCATTACTCTCAGGGAATTTATTCTTTAATAATAATCTCAGTCTCTTTGTTAACCATTCTACATCTATATCGCAATTAGTGTTTATACCATCTGTGTGTACATAAACAACGCTATCTTCTCCATATTTATTCTTTATTAATTCTACACCAGATAGTAGTAACCATCTAGCTACAGCAGTGATAGTTATACCCACCCCCATATCTCCATAAGAAATATAAGGATTGGTATTTGCACCATAGAAAGTGTTTACCATTATTTTTAAAGCATTACTTTTACTATTAGCTTCTTTAGTCTTTATCTTTTTCCAAGGTTTTCTCATTTCCATAAACTGCTCAGAAATTTTATATAAAACGCTTTTATCGCTAAAGTCTAATTTAACTAATACTCTTTTACCTATTTTATTATCTGGTATATAGGCTATACCATCTTTAAATTCTATTTCATCTTTGTAATCTTCATAACCAATTATTTCGCTTTTATCTGGTCCTAAGTTTAAAGCCATAGCAATAGAAGGGTAGAATCCTGAGAAATCAGCTTTGTAATTATCTTTGTGAAATCCGGGACTATATAATTCTATATGAGCTGCTTGGAAATTACCTCTATCTGACTTGAATATCTCAGGGTGTCTTTCCTTATTGAAATCTAATGTAAGTATACCTTGCTCATATAACCCTCTTCCTTGAAGAATCTTTGTGATAAAACTTGCTGGTGCATTTACATAGGTTTCTAATGGAACGCCTAGAATTTCAGCTGTATATTCTATCTGAGGAAAGTAATGCTCGAACATATACTTCGTACAGTCTACATCAGACAGTACATACTCTTCAATCTCTTCCATTGAATAATCTAATAAAACTTTACCATCGAAAGAAAGTTCTACTGGGTTCAAACCAAACGCTTTAGAAACGCTTTTTAATCCGCGGGGTAACCCGGATAAAGAATAATCAAGTCTAGCCCACCTAAGTAAATCAATATGTACTCTACCTCCAGCTTTCATTTTAAGGTCGTGTTGATTCTTAGGAGGTTCCCAACCATAAGTACTTCCATCTCTATTTAATAATTTCTTATACTCTGTTTCAGGAATACCATGAAATCTAGCCCTATGTAATATTTGAGGAATATCATAACCTACATGGTTCCATCCATATATAATGTCTGGATTATATCCATTTATAAATTCAGCGAATTGTGTTATAACATTTTTATCGTCCTCTCCATCCCATAATAATACTTCCCTCTCTCCTGTTGAGGTGACAATTCCTATTGCCACCACTGGGTACTTTTCCCCAAACGGAAAACTACCATCAGGACTATGCGTTTCAATATCAAACGCCATACTCTTTAATGGGGCTTCATTAGGGTAGTCTAAAAAGAACTCTGGATGCTCGATACAGAGTCGCTCAAGTAGATGCTCCCTACCACCTTCGTATAGAGCATTAGGAGCTACTATATCTTTATTAGGCACATAAGGGACCTTAGTTAAGCTTTGTGGCTCAGTATAGCCTAATACTTTCTTAGTAGAGCCCTCGGGGTGCGATACATAGTAATAAGGTTGATACGGAACAGTTGCAGCCTGTTTGTGGCCGTCACGATACATAAGGCATTGGAGTTCGCCTGTCCTCATGTTGCGAGTATTAGGGGATAGAATCCCGATTAATGGTACTTTCATTGTCTTTGTTTCCATGTGACTTCTCTGTGGCAGTTAGCACAAAGTAGTTCACATTTATCTACTTCGGGCTTTACCTTCTCCCATAACATGCCCCTAATTTTACTAATACTAATAGTCTTTTTTTCAGGGTCTATATGATTACAGTCGAAAGCGGTGTGATGTATTTCTTTTGGCGTTACTCCACACTTAACGCACTTACCACCTAAATATTCTATTATTTTCATTTTCTGAGCTAACCTTCTTATGTTTTTAGTTCTATAACGTGAACAGGGTTTGCAACGATTCTCTAAGCCATCCCACTGAGATTTATCTTTCCAAAAATTTTCTTTTGGTATCATCTCTTTACACATTTTACAATGTCGGAATGGTTTAGGTTCTTTCATAATTTCTCGTTGATTTCTTTTAATACTTTTAGTATTTTTCTAAGTAAAGGAGCTGAAGCGTCGTGAGGGGTACCTTTAACCATCGCTCTCTCAGCTGGCATTATCTTTTATCTCCAGAACCTTTTAATGTGTCCCTTGCTTTTCTATCAGTTAGTTTTTTAAAGTTCCTATGTAGCACTTCCTGATGAGTTAAGTCATAATGGTCCATTAGTCTTGCGAGATACCAGCATACATCACCTAACTCATCGAGTTTGTCAGTAAGCTTCTCTCCGTCTCCACGGATTTCTTTCTTAAATTTACCAAGTAGTTCACCTACTTCACTAGCCAATCCGAGCATTAAATACTCTTCTTCTTTTTCTTCAGGGTAGACCGCTGTTGTTTTGGTCCAGTCCTGATATGTTGCCCAATCCATTTTTCTTTGTTCCTCTGTTAATTTACTATAGTGCCAATAATCTGTCATTTATTTACTCTCCATAAGTAATACTCTATAACTAAAAAAGTCCATACCATACCGAAGAATATTATATCTAGATGGTTAGGACTATTATAATCAGTCCAGCTCATCCTGCTGGCCCCTGATTATATTGTGGCATTTTATCAAACATGCCTTGTTCTGCTGCTATTTGTATTAATAATATAGCATCTTCTATGGCTGCCGAACAAGCAAGATGAAACATTTCTTCTGAATTTGGCTCAGCACCAAGTATCTCACTTCTATGTTCCATAGCCATTTGCTGATGAAACATACTAGAATGTTCTAATAAGGAAAGCCACTTACCTCTTTCTTCGTCTGTGTTATCTGCTGTCAATTCTTTTGATTTTTTCGATATCTTTTTCATTGTAGTCTCCTGTTGCTAATAATAAAAACTTTGTCATGTCTCCATCCCAAAGTCTCTCATCTGCTTTACTTTGAAAGGGAGGTTTAACGTCTTTGTCGATAGTTTCTACGTCTATCGCTGTCTTTGCTCCCTTACCCAACTTAATGTGGTCCCCGCTAAACGGGTCAGTAATTTCGATACTGCCACAACTGCGCCCAATGTATTCGCTAGATATTTCAGGCCACTTTTCTCGTACAAACTCTTCTGTTTTTTCAATTAAATCATTCCATTTTATTTTCTTTGAAGGGTCACTAATTAAAGGACTCTTAAAGTATTTAGTTTTACCTTTCTCAGTTTCATCCATTTCTAAGAAACCTGTCATCACTAGTGCAGAAAGCACTGGTCTTAGTTTAGTGAAAGGCAATCCTGCTCTTTTTGCTTCTTTCTTTATTTCCGATTCTGTTAATTTAACAACGTCAGCAGACATCCCAAATTTGTCTAATGCTGTATCTGGAAATAACTGTAATATATCAGTACCGTGACTAGGCATATGAAGACATTCGGAGATAAAAGTGTCTAAATATATGCGTAGAGCTAACCAATTATGTTTGGGTGTAACTAAACCATAAGTCACACCATCCCGTTCTACCCGCAATATTTCATCGTCATAGAACCTAGCCACAGCGTTTATAAGTTTCAATAAGTATTGTACCTTAGAACGAGATACAGGGAATATAGATGGTATCGCTTTCATAAGGAAGGGCGCACAGGGATTGCGTAGTTGCATAGCGCGTTCATCATCCCTGCGACCTATAGCGTTTAACACATGTTGTTTTAATCCTTTGATTTCATCATCACTCATAGTGAGTAACTCTTTCTTAGGAAGAGCAACGTGCATCAACTTGTGTTTAATAACGCTTTCTGTCTGTTTAGCAGTAGGATTAGTATGACCAATCATACATCTACGTTCTAACTCAGCGTCAAAATACGCTGAACCTTTATCGTTTTCCACTGCTACACACATAAAGACAAACTTTGGATGTAACGTTTGTTCCACCGTTTCACCAATAGTGACATCCGTTCTTTTCCTGAACGCTGGACGATTGTCACCCCATGTCTTTATAACTTCCATTACACCTTCTGGTAGCTTCTGAGCTTCAGGTATCGCTACAAAACGAGCCCTATTTATCTTCTCAGCTTCATACCATACAGCCGTTTCAGAAAGGTGTTCTATTGTGTGGTAATATTCATCCGGTAGTAGATTGAAGACGGCATCCATTATCACTGTCTTTCCAGTTCCACTATACGCTTTAATTACCATGTTATTATCTTCTAATAAGTAAGCTAAAGCAGAAGTAACTGCTAATTTATCCTCACCTATTATAGGATTAAGTTCACCTTTCTTATTACGTACATTATGAAAGTATCGTACTAAGTCATGTAATTCGTATTTCATTTTTCATTAAGGTATTTATCTACCATTTTAATACTATTTTTTAATGATTCATTGTCAGTGTGTTCAGCTACTTCAAAATCTAAATCCGCTAACATCATTTTAGCTACCTTTGGTGTCATATAATTTAATATAATACTCATTATATGTATTGCTTCAAGTCTTGTTGTTACCATAAAACTACAACCCCTTAACCCTATTTAAAGCTACCTGTAAGTAAGTATCTGACTGGTCAATAGTAATTATCCCTCTTCCAAGTCTCAGTGCTGATGCAGCTGTGCTACCTGTTCCACAGAACGGGTCAAGCACTACATCGCCTTCATTACTAGAAGCCTTGATAAATATGTCTAATAAACCTTCTGGAATCTGATTCATTGAATCCATACCGTCAGGTGTCCTAAACTTCTGCTTCTCAGGATGAGTATGTTGAACTACATTGATGTCTGTAAACCAGTCATAACTTGGCCTTCCGGCTCTACCATGCTTTTTAATTGCATCTTGAACGTGCTTTTGTTTTAAAGAACTCTCAGGATAGGGGATTAGTATAGCTTCCCCATTAAATGCATAGTCTTTCTTACTCTTAGTAAAGTATAAGATGCCTCGTTGAGCTTGAACATAGTTTTTCAATGTATGTCCATAATTCATCTTATAAGGCCATGTTAACCATCTTCGGAAATGCCCATATTTCATACAGGGTTCCCAATAATAGTTAGCCAATGTCTCTTGATAGGCTATTACATATAGACTACCAGTTGGTTTTAACACTCTAAAACACTCTTCAATCCATTCAGCGACCCAAGTGTCATAGTCTTTTCTGCGGTCATCAATACCGCCACTATATTTCCACCCTATATTATAAGGTGGGTCTGTGACAATCAGGTCTATACTTTCATCTTCTATTTCTTTTATTCTTTCCGTTACTTCTCCACTTAGGAATTTTTTCATTTTTCTACACTCTCTACTGCCCTTCTTAAATCTAATACTCCATTCTCACATAGTTTTATAGAGTATTTCCTTACATCATTCTCAGGAATCGCTGGGAATAGTTCTTTTATCTTTAAAAATAAATCTAACATATTCATAGGTTCGCCATCTAAAGGACGTAAGGCAGAAACTATTTCTTGGGGCATGAGATATTTCCCTTCTGTGAATAAGGATGGCCTCTCTTTTTCAGATTTAAATACTTTCTCATCTGTAATATTGAGAGAATACCCATTAACTTTTTCACCAGCTACTACCTCTATTTTACCCCGATTAACTTCGAAAAGTAAATCACAGGGGTTCTTACCTTCATCCAGAATTTGCCTAAACATTGTCTGGAATATAGTATGAGTAGAGAGAGTTGTGCTGAGATAATGTATTCCAGAGCCAACACTGGGATAAATCCCGTATGTATATTCTTTAATCTGTTGTACATTTTTTTCACAGTGGAAACATCTCTTCCCTTCGTCTATCCAACATTTTACGCGTCTGCTATCCTTTTCATACCAGTGCATTACCTTGTATAAAGGATTAATGTATGCGAATTGGGCCAAAGCCGTCATTGAATCTGCTAACCAAACTCTCTTACTTTGTTTCGATTCTATCCAATCCGAATACCCCGCAGTCGTGCTCATTTGATGTTTACGTTTACACCCTTATCTGCTTGTGCCTTTTTCACTTTAATATCTAGGACACCATTACGATAGGTTGCTTTAGCTGAGTCTCCATCAACAGCACAGGGCAATTTCTTAGTAGAGGAATGTTTCCTCTCTTCTTGCTCTGCCTTGATGGTTATGGAGTCTTCCTTCACCTTTAACTCTAGATTCTTTTTGTCGAATCCGGGTAAGTCAAGTGTGATGAAAACCTCATCATCGCTTTGCTCTATCGTTCCGGGCCAAGATTTTCGTGATAAAGGATTGCTCATAGATTTAGCTGGGACTGGTACATTCATAGTCTCCATCATATCTAACCAAGCTTCAAGGATATTATCTATATCTCTTATCATTTTCACCTCTCTTAGTCGTCACTGGTTGTAGAACCGACTGGAACACGTTTATGCAATCTGAAGTAAGGTTTGTTATCGTCACCTTCTTTCCAGTAAGCGTTGCGGAACAGGATATAATGTTCTCCTGCTTCACTCTTTCCAGAGTAATATACATCGCCTTTCTTGCTTTTGTTACGGAATAATCCGCCAATCAGTACTAATTCAGTTTTTTCGTTTTCTGCCATTTTTTAGTTACCTCTTTTTTTACCATAGTTTATGGTCTATTTAAAGCTTTTGCTTCCTTTTATCTTTACTAGTTTACCAGTTTTAGGATTTATAGTCCATCCATATTCCTTAACTTTATCTAATAAAGAATCTTTGTATAAAGAATCCTCTTCTTTTTTAGCGATAAACGCTTCCAAACAAGGGTCTCTTAACTCTAATAAACAATTTCCACATATAATTTTACTTTTCTTAAAATACGTATGTGAATGTTGTAAAGATGCTTCTGAATTATAAAGCATATCTCTACAAAAGACACACCTCCCTAATTCAGCGCCATCATTTTGTTTCATTTTTATTTGTAATCTCCGTTACGTAATGTTTTCCGCATGGTTCACATTCCCATTTATGTGTTCCACCACCATAGTAAACTTTATCTAGTGGGTGACCACATTCAGGACAATTATCGGTATAACTCATGCTATAATCATCCACATCCATATAACCACGAAAGAACCTATAAGTAAATACCACCAACTATCTTCCATATGAGGTGGCCCTTTAATCATCTTTTTCCACATGGACACTTCCATCTTCTACAACGTGGGCAGGTCATACTGTTATCCTTATGTAGTTTCCTACTATTGTTGCTACATACGTTATAAGGAACAATACCTCAGCTATATCTCTACTCATAATATATAATACCCTATTATCATTCCGAAACCTAATCCGAATAATAAACCAGATAATATATCTGCTATCTGTTCATTCATTTTTCACCACAGTGGGGACAATTAAATTTATGATGTTTTTTCATACCAATATAATCTCTGGCACATCTTACACATCTCATTCGTAATGCTTCCTCACTTCATTCATTAAAGTATTACGTAAAGCATCTTCTATTTGTTCACCAAATAGTTTGATAAACATTATAGCTTCATCTATAGTAGCAAATCTATGTTCACCACTTCCTTTAGTTCCTTTAATTATATTTCTAATCATATTTGGCGTTATTTTCAATATTATTTCTTCGTTTTTCATATTAATAACCTCTGATAACATGTGTGACAGTATGGACTACCATTTGTGTCCTTATATCTCACATATTCTAAAACTAATTGGCATTTACAAGTATTACAATTTACTATATTCATTGATGCATTCTATCTGATGGTTTCTTTCCATCGTCGTGGAGTATTCTAGCTTTTAACACTTCATCTCCATATTTTTCATGTAATTTATCAACCATATGGTCAAAAAACTCAGTTACATCATTTCCATCAGGTACAATTTCCATTTCAAATACACCTAATCTCAATCTATGAACTAAAGTTCTTTGGGCCTGTGCTGCATCCATCTTAGCTTCTAAGACATCATGCACTAGGTTAGCTATCATTTCTTCGTCATTTAGTTCAGAAGATGAATCTGTCATCAATGACCTCCAGTTTTATCAGTATTTTTCTCAAGTTTTTCACCATTCCAGTTGTTTCGCCGATTTTATTATTTAAATCGTCTAGTTCTTCCTTTAAGACTTTCATTTCAGCTATTATATCGTCCATATTTTGGACAAACGGCCACCAATCACTTCTTAGGTCTGCGTTTCTTAGATTTATCTCGTCTTTCAAATTTTCTAGGTTTACCATATTTATCTTTTCCTAACCTTCTCATAAGGCTTTGGTTTCTCATAGGATTACAATGAACAAAAGTTCCTCTATCATTAAAAGGACGTATAAATCCCATCCAATAATCTCTACAATTTTCTTTAGTGGGTTCTAAACCTCGACAAATTACTTTTTGCATTATAACTTGTCTAGATTTAGGACTATCTTTTTTCCATATAATATCAAAAGTGTTCCACTTACTCATACTATCATTCTATCTATACGATATGAACGGGGGTGGTCATTTTTGTATTGATTTTGGTATTGCTTTAGGTTATATCTATTCTCATAACCTCGCACCAATATATCTCCACTACCACTAACATACAGTTCTTCAGGTAAAATCATCCTAGGACTGTCCTCTTGACTATCATGTTTCCATGAAGAGAAATCAAAGGGAGTTCTCTGCTCTGCTTTATATCTGAAAACTACTTGCTTGTGTTTTCCAGTCGTATTGT
>Ga0080013_1004231_pt1 | contig 14305 bp, 29 predicted proteins | sample ETNvirenome_6_85_FD_69236 | JGI IMG/M metagenome (GOLD analysis project Ga0080013, IMG submission 69236) | Marine viral communities from the Pacific Ocean - ETNP_6_85 (SPADES assembly) (version 2) | ecosystem: Environmental > Aquatic > Marine > Oceanic | place: Pacific Ocean | collected 2013-06-19
TGGTTTTCGTGGAACCAAAATGAAGGGCTTTGCAAAAGAATTTGTAGATGAATTAAAGAAAGACTACAATATGCCCGATCAGTCTGTATATGACTTGGCTAAAAAACACGGTTTAAATAAGGCGATGGTTGATGGTGGTGCATGGTTCATGCGTAAATCAGAACGTATGTTAAGAAGAGATTCGTTCTTGTCTCACTATTTAAATAACTATGAGATACTTTCAGATGTAATACCAAATTTAAAGTTTGATAATCCTTATCTGTTAAGAATGGCGACTGAAGGTGTTAAAGCCACACAGTTCTTATACCATGCGAGTGCAAGACCAGCTTTTTCTAGAACATCTACAGGAAAGATGCTTACCCGTTTTATGCCTTTCGCTTGGAACTCAATACGTTTTAGACGATTAGCCTACCAGAGAGCTAATATTTATGGGTTTGACATGAATACGGCTCCCGGTAAAAGATTTCAGAGACTACTAATGTTAGATGCTTTTGCCTTTGCTCTGGCTAATATATTTGTATCATCTATATTTGATTCAGCATTACCACCGCCTATGTCTTATATGCAAGATACGGCAGACTGGTTATTTGGTGATGAGAAACGAAGAGAACGTGCTTTCTTTAACCAATGGCCTCACCCCGCATTAGCACCTTTATCTACTGTTACTGGTCCTTCATTAAGGTTATTTCTTGGACCGACTAAGGCTATTATAAATAATGATTGGGAGCCATTCTTAAATTATCAGTTATGGACTTGGGCTCCTTTTGGTCGAATGGCTAGAAGTATTAATAGAATTGTAGATGTGCCTGAAATGTGGCTTGAGGAAACAACGGGTCTTCCTGTCCATAGACTTGCGCAGAAAGCTAGAAAGGCACGTAAAAAGAAAGAAGAAGAACAGGAGCTTAAAAATGCCGCCTAAAAACAGAGAATACAATGTACCTAGATATCCTCGATTAACACTTAATAAACTAACCGATAGAGCAAAATCCATAATAAATAAAGATGAAGGTATTTTAGGGTTTACTGAATATAAAGGTGTTCCAGTTGTAGAATTTGGGAATGAAACTGCATGGAATAGGTATAATTCACCTAGCCAAACTTCAGGAGCTAGTATTTCTTCATACACTACAGCACGGGATGGAGTAAATTATGAAACTCCTTTTATTTCGATAAATTCTGCAAATCGTCCTTTTAGGGGCGGTGATCCACTAACAAATGAACTTATACTTGAACATGAATATTCACATCTTGGAAGAGAAATAAAAAATCAAGGTAAATCTCTTGAAGGGTCTTATTATAATAAACCGGAAGAGGTTCAAGCATTTGCAGATCAATATAGACATCTTGAGGGACTTATGGGTTCGAATTTAACACCTCAGGCAGTTACTAGATTAAATACTGGAGATACTGGTATTTTTGGACAATTAAAATATAATAAAGAATTAGACCCAGGAGCGCCATTTACACAAGCGGCTAGAAATGCAAGAATGCTGGATATGGATTTTTATAATAAGCCATTGAGTGTTAGGTCAATGGAAAGCGCAAGAATGACTGGGCTTAGTGATTATATGAAGAATTTGATGATGTGGACAAAAGCTGGTGGTTCAACACAATCAATTTTTAATAAACCTAGTCAAAGTAGGATGATATCAGATAATCAATCATATTTAGGTATGCAAGATTTTCATAAGAATGTTTCATCTCAATTTGGAAATCAACAGTCTTTAATGAATATGGTAAAAACGAGCTTTTAAATGCCGCCTAAATTTAACGGATTTACTGTAGAAGAGCCATCATCAACGAGAGTTGATATGCCTATGCCTATAGTTGATAACCAACGTAGACATGGATTAATATCAGAATATAACCCAAACCTTATTGATAAGATTGGTAACCTTGTTCCAGATACAGGTGTAGGTGGTGTATTAAAGGGCTTATATAGTGGCACAGACAGAAACCTATTTGGTTTATTACCATCGGGTAATTATGAAACTGTATCTCCTGAATCTGATTTAGGTGAAGATATCTCTTTTTTAGCTGATCCTATTGCAGGGGCAAAGGGGCTTAAGTATGCAGTAAGTGGTGGCACACCAGTTAGTAGGCTTATAGCAAATAGTATTAATCCAGAATCTTATACTAGTAAATGGCCCGAGTTGAAAAGAGTTTTGACCAATCCTAAGGTTTTAAAAGAAGCAGTTATAGATGATATTCCTCAATGGAGTACTAGTGGGATAATGGATGACAGATTATTTGCATGGAGAAAAAAATTAGGACTAGGGAAACCAAATCCTAAGTACAATATGAATATAGACCCACGTCGTTATGAAAATTATAAAATTGATAAATCAGATTATCATAGAGCTATAGGATTTGAATTAAGAGGTAAGAAGGGTACTCAATTAACGTCTGGACAATATCGTGAAATGATGAGGGGCTATGAGCAAGATACTCCTATAGATAGGTTATGGAATAAGTTTGGTACACATATGGAAGATGGTAAAAAATATTATCATTATAAAAATCCAGATGATTATTTTAGAGGTGTAACCGGTAAGGATGGACATTCACTATTTGGTTCTTATGGTAAAAAAAGAAAAATGAAGGGAAGTAAGGATTTTGGTGGTGTTTTAAAAGAAGATTATTACGACAATTGGGATTTTGCATTTAATAAACCCTTAAAACACGTTAATTCCTATTTAAACTTTACTAAATATGGATGGCCAGTTACTTTTCAAAGAGGGCTCGCAGAAGCTTTATTAAAACCTCTAGAGTTTAAAGGTACCGCTAAAAAGATTTATAGAAAACGATCTGGCGCTCCTTATTATGATGAAGACTTTGGTTATGAACAGTTATTTTAAATAAGTATAGTCTCCATTACCCCAGCAGCAACATATTAGACTTTTTTCTTTACTTTATAATACTTTTCATTATATCTTCTCCTGTAAGGAAGTTGTCTGACGGTCGTTCGGAACGACGAGGTCGGGAGTTCGAATCTCCCCACCCCGACTGACGATAAACATAGAGTTCAGTAACCAATCCAAATATCCAGACAGCAATATGACAGTAAATAATGTTGAAAAAGAACCTGTATAAGGGTAGAAACGGATATATTTATTACCGCAAAACAATAAAGGGTAGACCCATACAATTGCCCGCCCATACCAAATCAGAAAGTATAGCCAATAAGTTGCATTCAGCTTTAGAATATCAAGCTTTAAACGAGTTTTATAATCCAGTTAAGGAAACAAGACTTATTCCTTTTAGGCATTTAGTTGTTGAATACCTGGCACATAAACATTTATGGACTGATGATAGCCGTGATATGACTACTAGGGCTTTATATAAGTTTATTAATGATGGTGTCCCTGAGAACCCCAATAGTGCTGCTATAGTACGAGGCAGAGTCAACACCTGTATCAAATGGGGTAAAGAGAGAAAAATAAGAACAGATCAACAGCCCTTTAAGAGTCTTTTGCAAGGCACACCAAGGACACGTGTCTTTGATGATGCTGAAATGTATTTAATATTAAACCGTATTGAAGATGAAGATTTCAGGTTGTTTGTTAATTTTGCTTATTATACGGGAGCAAGGAGGGGAGAGCTGGTAGGTTTAAAGGCTTATAATTTCAAACCTTTATATTTTGAAGCTCATGGTAAGACAGGGAAACGGCTTATTCGTTTAAATAAACAAGCAAGAGAGATACTGTCTAATAAAGTAGGGATGTGGAAGTATAAGAGAAATTATATAACACATCATTTTAAAAAGAATCTACGTAACTTGGAAATAACAGGAGGTCGCTTCCACGATTTACGTAGAACCTTTGGTTATAACTTAATTACAAAAATGAATATGCCTATTTATAAAGTCAGTAAATTATTAGGACATACATCCGTAGTTACTACTGAAAAACATTACGCCCCCTTACTTGCTACGGATATAGAAGACTTTACTCTTTAAAGTTTGGTTTAAAAGTAATCATCTTTTTAGCATTATCTACTGATTTTTTCAGCTTTTCCAATTCATTATACATTTTAATAATTATCCAAGCTTCTCGATACTTTTCTTCTTTTAATGCCTTTGCATTCTTTTTCCATTCATAATACCACTTCATATCACTATTCCTTATTTTGGAGCGATATATGGGGTACTTTCAGCCCAATATTCGCCTTTTACGGTACCTTTATTTACTTTTCCATGGGTAAGGTTGCCTAAAGTTCTCTTAGCTTTCTCGAGCGAATTTCTCTCTGAAGCGTACACCCATAGTTTTTTATTTAAACCCCATAAAACAAGTTTAAAATCTTTTCTTTGTCTCATTTTTTTATGTATATGGGGATCATCTGTTTGAAACCGATATACTTTATCACTACGTATAAATGCGCATTCTCGCCACATGGTTGTTTTATACATTTTCACACTCCTCACAGATTACCCTGTGGCATCTTATTCTATTAAATGTATCTTTAGAAAGATATTCACATTGTTTCTGTTTTCTTCGGTCAAGGTAGTATGCCCAATACCGGTTGCATTCAATACAGAGATAAGGCGGATATTCAGTCGTGTTTTTACCACGCCAACTATCTAACGCCTTATCTTCTGCAATTATTTTAAGGTCTATCCATTCATCTGCATCTTTGCCAAAATAGTATTTAAGATCAGCTATTCTAGCTCGTCGTTTATCACGATATTCCCGTTGTTCTTGTTTGGAAGCCATTCGTCATCTCCATCTTGGCTTCCTTTACCCTACCTATGTCTTAAGTTTTTTATATCCGTCTACGAGAGTTACTGTTATTAGCATTATTCCAAATATTGTAATAACCCATATAGCCGCAGCTATTCCTAGTATTAGTAGATTTGATATCCATTCCGCTATATTCATAATCACCATTAGCTTCCCAGTATTTTATTAATCTTGTCAATAATTTCATCTACTATGGGGGACAGATTTTCTGATTGACCGCCATAGAATTGTATATCTGTACTTTTTGATTTAATATTTATTAAAGCAAGTTTTAAATGTTTCACTTCCTTCTCCAAATCAAATATATCTTTTGATAATCGAGACATCTCACTTTTATAATGAGACTCAGGAACCGTTGATTCCATTATTCAACTTCGTCAATAATGTGATGTAACAATTCATTTTGTATGTCGATTTTTGTTTCTGTTCTATGCATTCTCCAGAGTATGCTCAGTATTAATGCTAACATCATTACCATTGTAAATTCCCAATATGGGAAATACTCTGAACTAAATAAAACTTCCCAATAATATCTCATTTCTTACTCCTTCTTTTATACTTCCTTTTCTTCTTTTTAGGTTTACCAATTACAAAATCAGTTACATCTTGCATTGCTTTTAAGAACTTTTTCATTTTCATTCTCCTATGTTTCAACACTACACATTACAACAACAGATTTATCAAGTTTTGATAGTTCAATTTCAAATTGTTCTGCCATAGATTCAAAATCGTACACCTTGTTTCCATCGTCATCTTCGCAAAATAGTATACGTACTTGTATTTTATTATGATTTTGATACAATTCATTTTCTTTCATTTTTCATTCTCCTTTAGATATTCTTTGTATTTAAGCTCTATATCGTCATTATTTAGTTTTAAAAGTTCAAACATCTTAGTCCTTGAACCATATGTTAGAGGCACATCCGCCAATGATGGAGGTCTGCCCCATTCGTCAAACATAACAGTCTGATTTAACCAATCTTTTTTCTTCATTTTACTTGTCCTTCTTGTGTTTTATCTAGTCCTAACGCCCATTCTAAAGCATCGATATACCCTTCCTGGTATTGTCCTCCATATTCTTTCAAAATCTTATCCTTAGAATGACTTAGTTTAAATGCTACTTTATGTTTTCTTAACAATTCTTCTATTAATTCATCCTTATGTCTGACGTAAATAGTTTGTTTGCTCATGGTGTGGAATCCACGATTTTTATTCTCCTTGATAATGTTTTAGTGTATCCCACCAATCAAATACGAGGTCTGCTGCAGTTAATGAATCGAGTTGCCAATCTTTCATCACAGACGCTACTGCTTTAGTAATTGGTGTGCGCTTACTTTCACATACTTGTTCAAGATTCAGTAGTATTTCATTTTTAATAAAACTACTCACCGAAAGCCTCATCACATACTTTTTCATAAAACCATTCAGGGTTTTCATCTTGTAACTGAATGCATTCTTCTTCTGTTAGTTCACGGTCTTTATAAGATGCGTTACTTACATAAGCATCACAAAAATCTGGTGAATCTTTTAAGTCAATGCCGTCAATCTCAATATCATAAACTTCACTTATATCGAAATTGATATGTGGGTTGCTTGTATTTTCTTCTACTATATCTTTTAATACTTCTTTAATGTGTTCCATTGGTTTTCTTATAGGTATTATTATTGCCATTCTTACAATGGCGACACGTTACTCTTGTCTTCCCATATGTCGGAAGGTGCTTATATCTTAGTATTGTACCCGTGCATGATATTTCCCAAACAGATTCACAATTCTCACAATAATACAATGCGTAAGTCTTGAGATTCGCTTGTCCTTTCTTGGTTTTAGGCTGTGCGCTTAAATACCAAACATCCATATCATTCATGTCAAATAGTTCTTCCATATTTTCCTTTACATTTCAGGTGGGAAGGTCGGATATACAGGCACCCCTGACAGAGCCTATACATCCTAGTGTTCCCACCTTCGATGATTGCAATTCTTGAGACTTCAGTGCCAACCTTTTCACTTGCCATTACCTTTTTACTTTTTCTTTCCTCTCCACGAATGGGTCATTGGTCAAATCAAGTTTGTGGCAACCTAGCCTGTGAGAAGTCTCAATTCTTTAATCGCAGTTACCTGTTGTGCAATCTGCGTTACTTAAAATATCTGTTTCAGTTACAGAAACTTTAGTAACCGCTCTTTCCATGTCTTCAATAGCTTTCGAACCATCCCTAATAGCATCATTTATTACAGGGAGTTGGTCACTTTCAGGATTAGTCTTATACAAAGATTCTGCCTGTTCTTTTAGATCATCAAGTGAATAGTACATTCCTATTAAGTATTCCGTCTTTACAATCTCTTTAGTCTTTATTTCTATCATCCTTTTATCCTTTTCATTAAATCTAAAAATGTATCAAAAGGCATTAGGGCATACGTGTCTCCACGATCTTCCCTGAATGCTACTATATCTGTATGTTCACATTTCAAAAACTTGGCAATAGACTTTCTACGCTTAGCCTGGACTGTATATTCTTCTATCTTACAATCCACTTCTTCATGTTCACCCATAGCTCTGCCATTGGATCCCCATGCACGTTGAGCCTGTAACCCCCACTCCTTAGCGAGGGTTACTAATTCATTTTCGAAACGATTACCTTTTTGTTTACTTGGACTACTCAAGGAAGCCACCTATTCCACCTATGTAATGTGAAGCTGAGTTCCATTGGTCCAACGCCTAAACCGAGATTTAAGTGATCTCCGTTCATGCTATGAAATCCAACAAACATATTCAGTAGAGTAAGGAATACTAAACGTATCCCTACTCCTTCTTCACCGTTTTGAAATTGCATTCTTATTAAATACTTCAAGAATAGTCTCCTACTGTTGGTACTAGTTTTTGTTTAAACAACATATGCTTTTTGTCAAATTCGAACATCATCTTCAGCTTACCGCCATCTCTGTTCTTTTCAGAATAGATCATCCTATCTGAATGATTCTCATCACCATTGATGGTAAGAACTTTATCAGCTTTCTGAACAACGGTGCTTGTGCCTTTAGCAGAGTGAAGGTTCACAATACCATTCTTAGCAGCCTCTTTATTTACATGATGAACTGCTAAGACTATACAGTCTTGATTCGTCGCAATTTCCTTTAGCTTAACAATGATTTGATTCATTCTGTCAAACTCGTTATGGACATTTTTAACGTGCATTTCATCTGTAGTATCAACAACTACAATATGAGGACTTTGGTATGCTACTGTTTCTTGAAGCTTATCAATATCAGGAGACATATGACCGAAGTTGATATGGTCAAACATTGAATAAAGATTATCCACATTGTCTAATTCTGAATGATATTTTGTTACTTCATCTTGCGTATAGCCTTGAACTATCTGACAAAACCTTTTATAGGTTAGATGCCAATTGTTCTCTAATGACAAATACATTATTCTATGATTTCTAAGCATAGCACAGAGATTTGATACATATGTGGATTTACCCATTCCGGTATCTCCCAATATGATAACCAATTCACCGGGCATAACCCAAAAATCATAATTAATGTTATATATATCTTTGAAATTGAATGCCTTTTCAGAAATGCCCTTCTTCACAAATACAACAAACTTTTCAGCAAGAGTTTCAGCGCTTTCCAAAGCCATTGAATAATCTTTACGTTTAAAGTGAATACATTTAGGATCGCAGTGTTTTGACATTATTGCATCATCACACCAGTAATTGTATCCTTTTTCAAATTCACTCTTAGTTGTTGATATTGCTTCTTGTTCATTTCCAGACCATTGTGCCAATGTTCGAAGTACAACTTCTTGCGGAAGACCATTTCTTCTCATCCAAGCTGCAAGTCTCATCATTGAGTCATTTCTTTCCCCAGGCACAGGTGCTTTAGACAAGACTGCCTGCATACAGGTAACTACTGTAGTAGGGTCAATGTCAAAGGCTGATCTTTTAATAGTAGCTGATTGAATCAGTTTATCAGATTTCAATTTCAGGTATTGTTTAAGATAAGGAGTTACATTCTTAAACTCGTATTTTGTAAAGTCTATATCTGTAGGAATTGATGATGCATATTCTTGAATCTCTTTAAAAGACATTTTATTCAGTTCGTTTATAGTAAGCGGTATTTTGAATAAACCACTCTTTTTATTATAACTGAATGATGCCCTTATGAGCCTTGATCCATCATAAATAATGTCACAATCAGGAAAAACATCTTGGAGTGTACTTTTTACAGAGAAGGGTAGGGTTATTGATGGAGTAAATCCGAATAAGTTTGGTAGAACAACATGAAATCCTGTGCCGCTAAACCATACTTGAATATGCTCATCTTTAATACTTAAATCATCTTTCAATTCAGTATTAACAAAAAACCTTACAAAAGATAGAAAATCTTCATCAGATAAATTTTTCTTATCTAAATCCAATATTATCTTTTCTATGTAAAAAGACCCTTTAAAATTGCTAATAGAGTTTTTACCATTCAGATGTCTTTTTATATCATCATCAAATGTATACCAACTGTGGTATAACTCGTGTAGGTCTTCTGTATTACCAGTAAGATTAGGCAGATTTGAAACTTTATCTGCCCAACCCCTATTAGTAATATGACCAGATGCTATTTCTACGTAGCGTTCTGTACTTCCCAAGTTTTCTCCTTTCCTCCTATGTTCAATTCCTTTAAGGTGACACCAGAATTATTTAACATATATGTTTTTTCATTCTTAATGCCCCTGAACTTTCTCATTAAAGTATCGGGATTGAACATTTTGCCATAAGTTTCACGAATCCATTGAGCAACATCTATCTGTATGTGGTGAGAACCAATAATGCTATTATTAGGTATCTGAGTAAGCCATTCAACTATAAGGTCTTCACTATTCAGTGCTTTCCTTGGAGCGCTTTTAGAGACACCGACTTCATTAAATGGGAAAGCCATTATAAGTCAGGTGTACTATCAGCCGATGGTTTACTTGCCCACATATTAGATAGTTTTTGAGTCGGACTAGCATTGTACTTCTTGGGCTTATCTTTAAAAGAGCGCCATTTATCCAGTAATGCCTTTTTGCCTTCTTCTTCATTGGCAAACCAGAACCAAGTAGCTCTTTTAGGATTACCATTTTGGTTAGTATCCGTAGTCTCATACTGCAAGACATAAACACTTCTACCAATACAGTCACTAATACATTCGTCACTTAAACCACTCTTATCGTCATTCATGGGAGATTTGCTTTCTATCCCAATCTTTTCCAATAGATGTCTGATTTTCCACGAACCGCCTTTTACAGGAGGCTCAGACTTGCCTGATCCCCAGTCACTGCTGACACCTTTATCTTTAGCGTGATTACCATTCATGTAGAATGATGTAGGGTATTTAGAGTTCGGGTGATCGGGCGTGTCACCTTTAACAAATATTGATATATCATAGTCATACTTATTCTCAACATTTGCTACTTCAGTAATTAGTAATCTGTCTATGTACACACCCTTTGGCCAATCTGATGTTCCGTTAGGTGTCGCACTTCCGTTTTTAGATACAGTAAAACTCATTTGCTCTCCAGTTTGTTATTTAATTTAGTTTCTAAAGTTTCTAGCTCATGCGTTGTCATATCACTTGCCATAAACTTATTTAACTCATTTCTTTTATCGTCAGACACATCAACTGTATCTACCAACTTTTGAACAGAGTTAAGTTTTGTTTTTGTTGGTTTTTTATTAAGACGAACTGCTTCACTAACATCATTTATCACAATTTGAGCGTGATTTTCTGATATATCCCAGCCATCATCTTTGATTTCTTGGATACGTTTCTTATCAGCTGATGGACAATCCGTATTTCTTCTTAATTCGTCCAGTTTACGTGTTTGTTTACCAGTTGCATTACCAATCTTTAACTCATGTCCTGTGAAATGCGTCTCTTTGGTATAATCAAGACCTTTAATATCTTCACCAAACCACAATTCTATACCAAATCCAGTAACGGCAGATACTGCTTTAGCTAAACATCTACGTATTGAATTTTCTACTTGTGCAGAATCGGGGTCTACAACTGCTTGGTTTCGATTATCACGAATAGCTAATTCCATAGTACCTACGTGTTCATCGTTATTTGCATCTGTAATCCAAACATCTACTTTTACCATAGCTGTTTGATTAGGTAAAACCATGTAAGGCAGCGTAAGTGTATTGCCACCTATAATTACATCATACTCCCTTGCTTTATATCTAGCGTAAGGAAAGTTCCTTTTTACTTTATCCCAGGCTACTGCCCAAGACAAGTAATCAAACTTCCCTTTCTTCTCTACGAATTGCTTATACTCTTCGAGTCTAAGTACATCGTAGATATTCATTGATTCCATTTCATTCATACTTCTTTTTCCTTTTCCAGTTTATGAATTTTGTATTCAGCTTCATCGAGTCTTTTTACAACTCTATTAAAAAGATGCCCAATAGGTGAATCTTTAAAAATATTATCTATTATAGTCAAATCATCATCTAGGCTTTCTATTTGACTCTCATAGTACGCATCTGCTTCTTTCCAATTATTTCTGATTTCCATTTCTGTATACATCGCTTTTACTTTTCCCATTAAATCTCCTAGGAGCAGGGGGGACTGAAACAAAGGAGGAATCCGTAATGCAATAAAATTCCAGCCCCCCATTTAAAATTAACCTTTTGCTATATCTAAGAATGCGTCCACCCATTGACGATTCATATTCATGTCACTCTTTTTATGCCAGTAATGATCTGTACCCGCATTAAATAATGACCACATTGAGTCATCTTTTCTGCTAAGATAGTTATCCATTATCTTTCCAAAGTTATTTGGAGTCAACTTCTTGGGTGGCAACAGCTTTCTTAACTCAGATAGACTATGTTTTGTTACACCCATGTCGTAAATGGGCTCAATGGCAGTAACAAACTCTTTAAATCTGTCTATATTATCGCCATTAGGGTCAGTATAGACATCAATCTGGTTATCGAGTTCATTCAAGTTATTATCCAAGTTTGAATCGTGCTTAAATTTGAAAAATGGAAAGAAACGATTAGTTGTCATACCATTTGTACAAATCTCTACAATAGCCATAAGCTGCATCCTAAATGAAATGCTTCTATCATAACTATTACTGAACATAGCACCGACGCGAATTGTACCGAGACTTCCTGATTCTTGAATCATATCAGACATATAAACAAGAGTGAACTGTTTACCGTTAAAATGCTCTTTTACAATTGTGTAACCTTGACGATTTGAAAACCTATCACCAATTTCACGTACACGTTCATTGGGTAATAAACTGTATTCAGTTGAGTAGGCTACGTTCTTAATTGGTGACCAAATACCATCTTGTTGGATTTCCGGTCTTGCTAAACCGGTAGCTATATCTTCATTTGTCAAAACAGGAACTGTTCTAACGGGTAAATAAGGGTCTATGTGTATCACAATATCTCCTTTATGAATGTTTGTAATGTCTTTATTCTATGTTTATGCGCTGGATGCGGCTCTTTTAAAGCACTTGCCAGTCGTTTATTTCTGTTGTCTTTCCAAGCATCAAGTAATTTATCTGCTATATAACCACTTAGATCAAATTCTTCAGCTAAAGCGGTTTGTAAAGCAGAATCATCCATTTCATTAGTGTTATTTAATTCAGTTAAAAATGGAAAAACATCTTCAGACAAATTATCAATGAGTATATCGGTTTCATTCGTGGACATCAAATAATTGCTCCTGATTCTTATCGGATTGTATTTGTGCTTGTTCAATTATTTTATCAAGCTTCTGTGTTGATAAAACTGCTTTTTGTATTATATCTTGTTTGATTAATCCCTGGAACTGTGGATAATCCCTTGTGATTGTTTCAACAATCTCATCTATATGAGTAAACATTTCTGTCCAGTCATTTCTTAATTCATCTATGAGTAACAATTTCTGGATCGTCCTGTGTGTATTTTTGAAGGATTTCGGGTTCTGTATCGGCATTATACCAATCTGCTATATCTAGTTGTTTGCCTTTATGTACACCGGTACAGGTAATAACTATCTCATAAGGGAAATAAACACCTTCACGTTCATCTTCGTACTCGGGTATTTCTCTTATAACTGTTGGTGCTTGACAATAGGGGCATTTTGTGGAGTCTAATCTCATAGGTTTGATCACTTTTAGGTTTTTAAAGAGTAGGCTCTTGGCGTCAGTATGCGGAAGGGGTAAGGAAGCGTGTGTAATTGCCAAAAGCCTATCTCAGTTTAAAATTATAAAGTTATCATTCTATTATACGCATAACTGTACAGTTCTATTTGAGTTCGTATTTTGATGTCAAACTGCCTGTACATATATGGGTCTTTTATTTTCCTAGCAACTTTTACTGCTTTATTGCTATTTATATCTCTTAAATATCTAGACAATTCTCGCTTAGTCATCATCCGTATTTTGATGATTTCTCCTGCATAAGTTTTGCCCTTGACGAGTTTGCGCTGTAGGTCTACTTCGGTGGCATTGCACCACATTCCAAACTCTATAAGTTTGTTTCTAGTTTCTAGATTTAACGCATCTTTTATTAACATATAACCTCCCTTTAAGGTAAGCATACTGAACATAATTGTCCAGTATAAAATTAAATATTTGTAATGTTTGTAGATTTATTTGTATAATTAACTAACTCTCACAGGGGTATAGAGAATGTATAAAGCAGAAATATTGAATTGGTTGAAGAAAACAGATATTCCCTTAACAGCCATATCAAAAAAATCAGGAATTAGTCGCTCAACATTGTATAATTGGCTTAACGGGTCACCCGTCAGGGACAGGAACCTGGGTAAGCTAATAGATGTTTATGGCGAAGAAATTCAAATCGTAGGCAATATTAATATAACTGAAAAGGATAGTCTAATGAAGGTGGATGTTGAATACATAGTTGGTTTGCAAAAAGATAAGATTACATACCTAGAAAAAGAGCTTGTTGAAAAGAATGCTTTAATCAAACATAAACCGAAAGAAAAACCAAAAACATTAGGTGAAATTTCAGATATGTTACACGATGCTTCCGAACGGTGGAATTGGGTTTTCTATAAGACAGACAAACCAATGAGTTGTACTCGAAAGGGTATACTTCGTAATGTGAATCCAGCATTATGTAAACTTCTCGGATATGGTGAAGATGAAATGCTCGGCAAAAGTCTTTTGGAATTTGTTCATCCAGACGATCATAAGAGAGCTGTAAGAGAAATGAAGAAATCAACTAGAAACATTCAATTACGGGTTTGTAAATCGAATGGCAAATATTGTAATATGAACATTCAGGCTCAGGAGTTTGGAACGAATGGAAATACGTTTTCAATTGGGATGCTGACTTGTTGCGAAAAGGGTTGTCCAGATTTATAGTTTGGAGTAAACCCTACTGCAGTTTTGCAGTTTCATATAAAACACAGGGGACGGAAAACATAAACCGCCCCCATTAGAATACAGCTCTTAAATAAGAACCTTAAGCACTATATAGTGCATTCTTGTCCAGATAGCAATGTTTTAAGGACAAGGTATCCCACTCTGCTTCCTTACTAGAGAAAATAC
>Ga0080013_1004232_pt1 | contig 14299 bp, 10 predicted proteins | sample ETNvirenome_6_85_FD_69236 | JGI IMG/M metagenome (GOLD analysis project Ga0080013, IMG submission 69236) | Marine viral communities from the Pacific Ocean - ETNP_6_85 (SPADES assembly) (version 2) | ecosystem: Environmental > Aquatic > Marine > Oceanic | place: Pacific Ocean | collected 2013-06-19
AGTTTTTTTATTTCTTGCAATAAACTATCATTGCTACCACCAAGAGGTATTACAGCTTCAGGACCTGCTTCACCGACAACAGCTAATGTAGGCCTAGTAACAATACCTCCAGATGCCATAAAATTCAGGTCACTAGGATCGGGACCATAATTAGGATCGGAACCCAGGTCACTACGGGATCCAGGAGTGATTTCCGTTTCAGGTAAAAAGCTCTGGCCGAGTTCACTCGTTGCTCCTTTATGCTCCGTCTGATCAGAATGAAATTTCCTTCCTCCGGCTCCAAATAATCTTCCAATACCTCCACCAATACCTCCTAACAATCCACCGACTCCGCCACCAATACCAATACCTCCTAACAATCCACCGATTGGGCCACCAATTAGTGTCCCAACTCCTGCCATTGCAATACCTTTTAAAGCGTTTTTAAATTTACCACCCTTTCCTTTAAATAATCCACCTATTCCTCCACCAAATATACCTTTTATTCCTCCTGCTATGCCTCCAAATAATTTTCCAATACCTCCACTAAAAATACCTTTTAAACCATTTTTAAATTTAGCAGCTATACCCTTTCCTTTAAAAAATCCACCTAATCCTGTCATCTTGAATAAAGACTTGCCGACAGTTTTAATTCCCTTTACCGCGGCCCTTGCTCCAGGAATTTTCATCAAGGCTCCTTTTAATGGACCCATTATATCTATTCCCATAACACCTAGAACATCGTTAATCATACTTAATTGTCCCAAACCTGGAATTGCTTTTATTCCTATTTTCATCAATCCTTTTTCGAGAAGTTTTTTACCTATTTTACCTGCAGCACTACCCATTAATTTTTTAGCACCGAATTTTAATAATCCTTTTTTACCGCCTCCGATAGCGTCGCCAAGACCTCCCAATCCAGGTATTTTATTTGCTATTTGACTTGCACCGAATTTTAATAATCCTTTTTTACCACCACCCTGGAATGCCGCCAATGCTCCCGCCATAGGTCCTTGAGAATATTTCATCATTCCTTCGAATCCGCCGCCCTTTCCAGCTCTTTTACCTAGAAAATTATTTAATACTCCAGCGCCAGCCTGGGCCGCTCCCATTTTTCCACCTTTTCCATAACCTCCTAAAATTGAAGCAAAAGAACCACCACCCAAACCCTTTAATTTATTTCCAAGACCTCCCAATATTCCATCTTCGCCTAAAATTTGACCTTTACCAAACAACATTCCTAATGATCTAACTCCTCCTTGTTTATCTCCGCTTCTAAATTGATTAAACGCTCTCTTACCGGTCATGAATGCTCCAACTCCTTGACTGGCAAATCTTCCTCCTCGCGCGCCGCCTATTGCCGTTCCTATTTGCATTGCAATGTTTTGCCAAGCATTTCTTTGCGCTATAAATGCTCTATCCATTCTAGCGGTAGTTTTTCCAAAGTTCCTTGTACCATTAGAAAAAGAACCAACAGAATTTTCAAATTTTTCTTGATTTGCCATTTCCATATCAAATATTCTACGCTGGTCTTCCTTGAATTCTTCTCTATAAGCTGTGGCAGCCTCTTTAATTCCATCTCGTCTCATTTTTCTAGTTATTGGATCACCAGCGGCATGTGATGTACCAATATCTGTTATTGCTGCAGCTGCAGCACGCATTGCGCCTCTCTCTCCTAGTGGTATAATAGCGGTGCCACCACCAAATTTAAAACCATCACCATGTCTTCCACTACCTTTGCCTAGAGGTATAACCATTTCCGGACCTGCTTCACCAATTAATGCTCGTGTAGGTTTAGTTACAATACCACCTTTTGCCAATCCCAACCGTTGATCTCGATCGAAACTAGTCTTAGCATCAACATTTGCTTGAAGTTTCCTCTGTAATTTCTCATACCACCCCACTTCGGGCGCCGGGGTCTCGAGGTGCTTCATCCGCTTACCTTTTCCGGCCAGTTCTTTCCGTCCTCCGAATTTGAACGGCATCAAACGCTTCAATATCTCCACATTATTTAATCTTTCCGAATACTTATTAGTCTCTGATATTATTTCTTTGAATTTTTTACCATCATCAACAATTAACTGCTTCTTTATAAAGTCTAATTCCGCTTTTCCTTTTTTGTTGGTGTGCTCTGCTATCTCTGTAATTGATTCTCTCAACCACACCGGATCCAAAGCAGAAGCGCCTCCCTCCTCCGGCATAACTCTTTCACCGGCGATTGCCTGTACGAAACTCACCCCCTCTTTCATACCTTTTCGACCTTCAGCGATTTGTTCATTAACTCTTGTTTCTGCACTTATAAATTTTCCTTTACTCCAATCAAAACTCCACATTTTAGAAAACTTTTGCATAGCTGCATCTATAGCTCTATAAAATAAATCACTCAATATTTGCATAGTTGTTTTGCCTTCAGCTCTTTGTCCTTTCCACCATACTTCCATATTTTTAAAAGATTCACCAACTGATTCCGGAGTAGGCAATATATCTTCTAATAAATTTGCAACTTTTTTACCTGCAGTTTGTAACGGTCCTGCGAGATATAAACCTACTGCATGTAACCAAGCTAAACCCTTGGTTTTTATTGTATTCCATATCAAATTCCACCAAGTCATTTGATCAGCTAAATGTTCCTCAATTGCGGCCAGTTCTGCTTGTTGGTCTTTGTAGGTCTGCAATGTTCCTTTTCTTTCCATTTCGGCTAACGCTTTTCTGTGTTGAAGCATTTTAGCTGTCTCTTCAACAGATACACCTAATGAGTCTGCTAAAGCTTTGCGCTGTAATAAATTCATGTCATTCCAACTAATTTCCTTTTCTACAGCCGATAATAACGTATCTTGAAGTTCTACCAATTCACCATTGATAGCCATTCTGTGCAATGACATTGCATTAAGATTAGTGCCGAAAGTTGCATTGATCCTCATTGTATTTTCCAATGAACTTTCTAAGTCTAAGAACGAATTAGCAATACCCTCCATAGTAGATAACGATACACCCATTTTTCTAGCTTGAATAGCCGCATCTTTAATATTTTCACCAGTACCTTTTGTATATAATGCTAAGAAGTTAGCATCCTTTGTGATATCCCTCATTACGAGGTTGAAAGAAACACCCTCTCGGGGCGCTGTTCTTAATGATTCGACAAATTCATTCATCTGGTCATTACTCATGCCTAAACCACGATGCAAAGCATCAATCAATCCGGCTATTTCTTCAGCTCCAGCACCCCATAACAATCTCCATTTCTGAGCAGACTCTAACATTTCCTGACTGATACCGTTAATAGAACCAAACTCATTAAACAAAGCAATTGCTGTTTCTTCTATATCAGACAAATTAACACCATATTTACCAAGACTTTGGTTAGTTTTAAATATGGCATTTCTTAAGCCTACAGTTTGTTTTCTAGTAAAACCAGTTTCCTTAGACAACCTTGCCCAGGTCTTTTCGACTTCCATTACGCCTTTAACAATAGCCATTACTGCAGCAGCAACCGCTCCCCACACCCCCATTTTCATCATTGACATCCCACCACCTCCAACCTTACCACCTCCTTTTTTACTAAACATTCTCATTATGCCTCTATCAAGTTTCCTTGCAAAGCCAGAACTTTCCAGCATATTGCTTAAACCATCTCCTAATTTATCACCAACAAGGGGTATGAATTTAGTAATAGACTTAATTGATTCACCTAACGATTTGGTATATTTATCAGTTATTTTTTGTACTTCTTCTTGAGTTTTTAAAGCTTTTAACTCGAACTTTCTTTTTTTTTGGTCCTCTTTTAAGGCTTTCTTCATCTCTTTGTGTTGTTCTTCTAAACTACTACTAGTCTCTTGTACCTTTTTGAGCATAGCCTGCAGACCCTCTTTATCTAGTTTGCCTATCTGCTTCTCCATTTCGGCAAAGCCAGCAGCAGTTGATCTTCCATGTTTAAGAAAATCAGACTGATTCTCAATGTTAGCCTCAAGTACCTTATTCATTCTATCTACAAGTGATAAGGTAGCTTCATTACTACCAGTCATTCTTTTTTGTTGATCCTTGTATGCCTTCAACTCATCTTCAATGTTCCACTCGGATGTAGCCATATCTTAATATCCTAGATCACTCACATCAATGCCTTTGCTCTTTAAATCAGCAGCCATAATCTCAGCATATGTTTTGTTTGAACCTGGTGCTTTTTTCTTCATTATTTTTTCTATCCCATCGATAGCCTTTCCATATTCACTATCATGATCTATCTTAGCCTTGCCTGTTACAAAAGCTCTCAATATCTGCCAAATTTTTCCTTCTGTCAACTGATTATTGTAGTCTTTTAATTTCATTATATTGCCCCCATAAAAATATTACTCCTGCATACATACACATCATATATATAATACAGGAGTAATTACTTTTTCTCTCTTTGTTTATTTTGTTCTTCTATTTCTTTGTTAGTTCTATTTAACCACCATCTTCTTAACCATACTGGCATAGTATACGCTTCCGTGAATGTAATTTTGCAATGATATACTAGATCGAATATTTGCTGATATATATAATCTTTATTATTTTCATTCAGGCCAAAAAAACGTTACCGTTAATGGTAGATCTACCTCCTGGCTAACTCCACAAGCAGAACATTCAAATGACTGCTTCATAATGACGTCAGGTTCATTGTCGTCGATATACTTTCGGAGTGCTCTTGAATCTCTGGCAGTCATATTCCTTACATATTCACCAATAACATCCGAATTGCCATCAACTGATAATATTTGATTCATCAACCTAGATGTTATATTGTTATCTGCTTGGGAATTTGTTGCCTTTTTAAGATTTGCTTGTGCTTCTGAAATCCTATGTTGATCACCACTTGTCATGAATTTAAATTCAATAATTCTTCCAGATGGTACTTCAAAAGCAAAACTATTAACTCCCTCTGCTGTTGGTTCTAATTCAAGATTGTTAACCGTCAATTTAGCAAGATCTGCTTCAAAATCTGATTCCTCAGCACAACTTGGACATGATACTTTAATATTGTAATCAGCACCATATGAACTAGTTCGTAAGGATATCATAAGCCTATTTTTATCACCTAATAGTAAATCATCTAAATTGATAGATTTATCTACTAAGCAATTTTGAATGACCATATCAATAGCTTTTCCACTTCTAATCAAAGCTCTTGAAGTTAAAATATCCTCATCGGCTGCAGTCATCTGTCTTACTTCAATTTCTTGTATTTTATACAAGGGAGATGAAGGTGGATAGATCTTTCCTGCTGAAGGCAGCCTTACTAAATCTTTTGGTATTTCAAATCCTGCTTTAGCCTTTGCCTCTTCACCTAACTGTCTTGCCATATCTCTTCCTGCCTTTTCTCCCCGTTCCTTTATATCACCTGTTGGTTCAAAAGTGACACTTGGACTACTTTTTTCTTCTGGCATATAGCCTCCTTTATTTTAGTTCTTCCAATATTCTTTTTACTTTTTCAGGAGAATGCTTGAAATCATTTTCCCATATTATTACTACTCTAAAACTACACTGTTCAATCTCTTCTTTTCTTTCTGTATCTCTCTTTCTTTTCTCTAAAATGAAATAAATATAAAGTAACTAAAGGATATGACAAAGAAATATTAAAATTACAGCTAAAATTAATAATTAAGGATGGCCTTATCAAATCTAAGTGTAACATCAATCTGTTGCGGTTCAGCAGATGCATGATCCAAATCACCGAATGTTGCCTCAGTAATCCAAGCACCTTGAATAGACCACTTCTCAACTGCTGCACCAACTGGATCCAATGACTGAAGTGAAAAATCTTTCTTATAGAAAGCTGCATAACCAGCTCTACCTGAAATATTCTCATAAGACAGTCTAACCCATTCCATAACTTTCTGAGATGCGGAAGGAGCAATAGGATCGTAAAGTCCAAGAGTAAGAGTACCCCATTCAAATTTGCCTGCTAAATATCTTTTTGTATTCATATAATCAATTACAATTTCTTCTGTTGTTGCTGATGGCTTAGAAGCTGTTCGAGCAATAAAAGCTGGAAGTGTTTCATCACCGAATTCAAACAACCATCTATTTTGTCTCTTTGGTTCATACGAATCAGACAACATTTGATTAACTTCAATAGGTTGAGCCATTATCATTCTCCATATAGTTTTTATTATGTCCTTAGAATAAATATATCTGAGGATGAACTTTTGAATACTAAAAATGGAGGCTATTTCTAGCCTCCACCCTTAGTTATTTTAGCAAATATTATTCACTAAATACAGCACCTGAACTTGTAACAGCAAAGTCAAGCAATATAATTTCAGCAGCTGTTGTAGGCTTGAGGAATATCTTACCCTTGACAATATTTCTATCAATAAGATCAGGGGTTGTTGTTGTTTCATCAAGTACAGCTCTGAATTCCTGAAGACCCTGTGCGGCTTGAACCTGACCAAGATAACTATTAATTCTTTCAAGCAATTTTGATCTAAGTGTTACAGTATTAGGATCGAATACGAATACTCTTGAGAAGCCAGCAATTGTCTTCCTTACTTCAAGCATCATTCTTCTAACATTAACTCTGTCCAGAAGTGATTGTTTCTTTTGAAGTGTTTGCTGTCCCCAAATTACGATTCCGATGTTAGGGAATGTTGCAATTGGGTTAATGTTTTTGTTCTGCAAATCATCTCTCTGTCCTTGTGTAAGTCTTCTTCTTACCTCAAGTACATTTTCCAAACCACCTCGTGTTACACCGGCAGGTGCAAACCAAGGTTGTGCAATCCTATCGTTGAATGCAATGGCACCCATAACTTCAACTGTTGGAGGGACCCAAACAATTTTATTATTATCGATATCATTAATTCTTACCCAAGGATAATAAGCAGCACCATAGTTTGAATCATATTTATCAGCTTCAGTTTGCGCATTTGCAACACTCAAGTTAAGAGCAGCAGCAGTTGTTGTTCCATTTGAGAGATCTGCAATCACGAATGTGTCACCTCTTGAAGTGGCAACATCAATCATTTTCTGAGGAATATTACCAACTGAAGAAGAGTGAACACCGGGAGATGCAAGTAAATTAATATCAATTTCATCAGAGTTGGCCAATGTATCTATAGCTTTATAAAAGTCAGCAGATAGTGTTCCATCATTAACATCTACAAATTTATTAGATCTTGGATCCAATCCATCAAAACCCTTATATACTGGGAATGAGAATCTAACCTTATTTGTAGTATTAAAGTTACCACTGTTTGAGCCAACCATATCAATGGATGCATAAGCAGTTACTGTAGCTGAGTTTGTTTGATCACCTGAAACTGCATAGATCAAGAAACCCTGGTCAGCTGATGTTGAAGCTGAAGCCGCAACTGTTGTTGATTTTAATCTATCAAAAATACCACCAGATCCTGCACCAAAATTAACACCCAAGAATAAACCAGAATCAACTTCATTTCTTGTATTAAGCTGATTTGTAATAGTTGGAAGTGCTGGAATATATGGTCCAGGAATAATCTTGCTATATCCTTTAAATCCTGCAGGCCTTGCATTTGCCGGGAAGCCATCTTCAACTCTAACATATACAAAGTTAGATTTATTAGGATAGTCACCATCAAATAGAATTTCTGGAGGGTTTTGTGTCAAATCATATACAGGTCTTCTATCACCAATAACTCTTCCAATGTATTGTTTAGAAGAAGGATCAAGATCAAGATCTGTAAATGATTCTAAGATTTGAGGCATTTCATCAGAATCATTTCCTGTTCTTACAACAACTGTGAATTTAGCATTAGCAGTAGCAGCTGTATCTACCTGGGTGATAGATATCTTTGTACTATTATTTGCCGCATCACCATCTGATCTTGTAAATACTCTAAATAGATCATAAACAGTTCCACCAAAGTTCTGTGAAACAACCATTGTTGATCTAGCAGGAGTGAATCCACCTGTTATTTGTGTTGAGTCAGCTGTGCATGTTGAAAAAGTCGCATCCACACCTGCACCACTTACTGAACCTGTTACTGTACTAAAATGATAATCAAAGACTGCATCAACATAAAGAGCAGTTAGAGAATCACCGGATTTTACATTTACGGGGTCTGTGCCTAACACTTTCTTAACGTAGTTGCCTGAGGCCTCATTTAACGATAAGGCTTGAGCAGTGACTCCTTTCCCAGGTATAGCAATGTCAAAATTGCTAGGTGAACCACTAAGCATTACTTGTTCTACATCACCTCTTAATCTTAAAATACCTAAGACATTATTAGATGCAGAAACAGCAGCAGTAGCTCCTGAAACACCTGTTACGGATCCGGCTGTTGTTGCTGGAGGGAATGACAAAATGCAGGCAGTACCTACACTTGCAGTTCCTCTACCAAGCACTCTAACTACGTTGAGAGTTCCGGCATTCTTAAGATAAGCTCTCGCTGCATAAGGTACGTGTAGATTCTCTTTCATACTACCAAAGATTTCTCTAAACTCACCAAATGATCCTACCTCAAGTGGTAGGAAAGCGGGACCCTTTTCAGTAAGGCCGACAAGTGCAGCACCGATTGCTCCTGCCCCTGCTGGTACAAAACTCTCATCTATCTCCTGAGTGTATACACCAGGGCTAACAAATATCTGTGCCATTAAAAATCTCCCAAAAGGTTACGTTGAATATTATATTTATAGGAAGTCATATACGGTATTACTCAAACTTCCATTCTATATAAATATATACAATTCAACATCAAATACATTTTGGGAGACTTATTTTTTTATATTTCAACTTCTTCAACATCTTCTATTTCTGGAGTTTCTTCAGGAATCGCTTCATCCCTAGGATCCTCTTCGGCTTCAACTTTCTTCTTTCTCTTTCTCCTTTTACTCTTCGGCTTTCCATTACTCTCTTCAGCAGGAGTTTCTTCATCTACTGTTTCTTCATCAAGATTTTCCTTATCCCCTTCATCTGCAAATTCTTGGATCAAGTTTGATAATTGAGCCAAAGCACCATTATTCTGATCAAATTGTCTTTGAAGACCGTCAACTTCATCCTTTGCTCTTCTTAATTGAATTTCAATATTAACAACTTGATTATTCAATTCTCTTGCCTTTTGTTTCAGCGCAGATACAGATACACTATCAGCCATTTTTTCTCCTCTCGTTATTTTTTACAATATAGATATTATTCATAACTAGAACATCTATATTTGTTGATTTAAATGTTTTCATTGCGTTTTTTGGTGATTCTACTATAGGTTCACCTGCTATATTAAATGATGTGTTTAATAATATAGGTATTTCTGTTTTCTTATAAAATGCTTGAAGCAGTTTATACAAATTATGATTTTGTCTTTCATTTACTGTTTGAACTCTTGAACTATTATCTTCATGCACAACACCTGGAATCTTATGAGACTCTCTTGCTTGAAATGAAAATAGCATATATGGTGAAACTTTTCTGTGCTCGTTTGTAACATAATTTCCAGTAAACCATTCGTTCAAATGCTCTTCCATTATAACAGGAGCAAAAGGTCGCCACCATTCTCTATGTTTAACTCTTTCATTCAAATTGTCTATACAGTCTTCGAATGTAGGGTTAGCCAATATAGATCTAAAGCCTAATGCTCTAGGACCAAATTCAGATCCTCCTTGAAACCAGCCTATTATTTTATTTTTCAATAGATCTTCAACCACTTTATCTATGACTTTATCCATTTCGGCTGTTGAATGTTGTATTTTCATCCTTTTATAGCCTCTATAATTTCTTCATTACTATATTCCTTTCCCAATGAAGCCAGATTATCAGGAAGTATTAAGCTTCTATCGTTCTCAATATCATTTATAATTTCATCCATTACTATATGAATTGCAGCTCCAAAAGGTAGACCTGAATCGTTACTGGCTGGAAATACAAATATATCATCAAACATTTTAATATCCATAAGGACTGCATTTGCCAGAACATTTAAAGCACAGCCTCCTGCCAAACATAGATTATTTTCTAATAGATCCCAATATTTTAAATTAAAAAAATATTCGACAAGAGTGTTTTCAAAACTATCTTGTAACCAAGCCGCCAAGTCTTCAGGCTCATATTTTCCTAACTGTTTAGGTGTTGGTATATAATTTGTATGAACTGTAGGGAAATAAGAATCTTCATTCACCTCAAACAAATCAGGCAAATCAACAGATTTTTCTCCATAAGCGGCTAATCCCATTATTTTTCCAGGTGCAGTCTCCATAAATATAAAAGGGTTTTCTATAGCTTTAGCCTTATCAGGCTCTATCATAGAATATATTTCTCTTGATATATGATTATATACTCCACCCATGTTAAATTCTTCTTTACAATATACGCCATTAACAAAGTGATTTAAAGCAACCACGCCTTTTTGTGTTCCTTTACCAAAGAACCCTGTTTCACTTAAAACCAATTGTTTATGTCTTGTAGTAATAGAATTACCAGCTCCATCATAAGTAAGAATAGAAGCTGTCTCAAATCCTGATGTCCAGAAAACTGCACTGGCATGAGCAACATGATGATCAACAAATTCTATATCGGCATTCTCAAATTCTCTTTTTAAGATAGATTCTATTTTATCGCGTCTAAGCGGCGAATGTACATTCTCTGCATAAACAACAATATCTATAGCTTCAGGATCTATATTACCTTCTTCTAAGACATATTTAATAGATAATTCTGGATATCTACCATCATGTTTTACTCTACTTAATCTCTCTTCTGATATAGTACATATATGTCTGTCATTTATAAATAAAGAAGCACCCGCAGAATGTAACCAGGCATCTTCAGGGATCCATCCAACACAACCACTTATGCCAAGAATGTTCATTTCTTTCTCACTATATATTTTTCCAATACTAGAATATCTATTTCAGTATCAAGGAATGTTTCAATTGCATCTTCCGGATCTTCTACTATTGGTTGCCCTTGTGTATTAAATGAAGTGTTAATCAAAACAGGGATATCTGTATCTTCAGCAAACTGATATAACAAATCGTATATAGCTCCATTACTCTTATTTACTGTTTGTATTCTGGCTGTTCCATCTATATGAACTGCTGAAGGAATTTCATCACTTGCTTTACATTTCAAAGAGAACAACATGAATGGATATGACTTTCCCTCTTTAACATCGAACCATTCATCAGCCTCATCTTCAAGAACTAATGGAGCAAATGGTCTAAACTCTTCTCTCTTTTTAATCTTTTTGTTTAGAATATCTTTCATATTTTGTTTTCTAGGATCAGCCAAAATAGATCGTCTGCCTAATGCTCTTGGACCTATTTCGGATTCGCCTTGGAACCATGCAACAATTTTTTCATTTTGTAATTCCTTTGATATTATCGGAATAAGATCATCAGGCTTTTCATATTTAATCTCATCATAGTCTTTTATAGTTTCCAGTATTTCTTTTTCATAATATTTCTTGCCACCTGATATATTTTCCTGAATAGTATGATTAATTTTCTTTTTACTTTTTTCTGTTATTTCACTTTTTTTATTCTTATCGAGTTTATTACTTATGAATAGTGATGCTCCAATAGATAATCCATCATCTCCACATGCAGGAGCAGCCCATATATTAAGCTTTGGGAATTTCTTTTCAAGCATGCCATTCATTACACAATTAAGAAATGTTCCACCAACAACACATAAATTGTTTGTAAGCTTAAAGTTCTTCTCAAGTTCTTCTATAAAATTATGTACTGACTGTTCTAATATAAATTGAGCATCGGCTGCAATCTGTTTGCTTAAAGGTTTATTCCAATCCTTTTTGTCCAACCATTTCTTATCAGCCTTACCACCCTCTCCTTTTAGTTGAGGATATAGATTTCGTTTGGTAAACATATTCTGTCCATGCGCTCCCAACAAATGAGAATACTGATCACCGTGATATATATCTCCCATTTTAATTACTTCAGGCCAAGTAAAATGATTAGCAATAGATGAATGTTTCTTATAAGCAGCTAAAGCCATAACTTTTCCAGCATCAGTAAGAGAAGGATAAAATCCTAAGAAATCACATATTTGTGAATAGAAAGCCCCGACAGAAAAATCATCGCCTTTTCTAATTGGATGATGATTCTCTCTATCAAAATAATATGCCGAATGATTGTTGCCCATGTTATCATTTACATCTAATGAAAAACACAAAGCATCATCAAATGGTGACATAAAATAAGTATAAGCACAGTGAGCAAAGTGATGGTCAACATGAATGCAAGGTTTCGCCTGATCACCAATTTGTATAGTAAATACACCTTGAGCAGCCATTGATACATTACGATAAAATTCGGCATAATCTTCTAATGAGTATTCAATTCCCCTCTCTGTTATTACAGCAAAACCTTCTTCTTCTTTATCAAATAATTCTTCACCTTCAAAGCCTTTATCCCAAAACCAATTAATTAGAGCCACTATATCTATATCAGTAAGCTTCATTTTAGCTTTATCTAATACATATTTGATAACTCTTTTATTTACACCTCTTTGTTTCTTAACACGAGTTATTCTTTCGGATGCAATATGAGCTATAAGCTTTCCATTTTTTACAACAGAAGCTGAACCATCATGTCCAAACGAAAGTCCTAGAACATTTAATGACATTAACTATCCTTTCCTATGAATAATCTCTACTGCACTTACAACCACTCTGCATAAGAGTTTCAATAGCACAACAACATCCATCTTTTATGAGTGTGCTTTTATTTATTTTAGCAACAGCTTCTATTTTGTCTTGTAATTTTTGCAATTTAGTTTTATTCGTTAGTTTTTTGCGAAATGAAATACTTTCCAACAATTCCCAAAAGCATTCGCCACACACAGCCTTATTAATATAATTACCTACTTGAAAAATACCATCAAAATCTTTCTCAGCATATTCTTCTTCACAATGTATACATGAATAACTCATAGCACTATCTCTCCCTTATTTTTATCTGTTTCAAGATTTGCTTCAAGTTTATAAATAGCTTTTGAAACTTGATTGACAGTTATACTTCTCATGCAACTATAATGATCACACACCCAAGACTTACCATTGCCATCAATATCAAACAATCCTGGCCTCCAACAAGCTATAGTGTCACATGAATATCTATTCCAGATATTTTCATTATGCTTCCAACCCCAGACATATGGTGATACAGAACCCCAAAGAACTATACCTCTTTTCTTAATGGTAGCAGCAAGATGTGCTAAATAATTATCAATAGACATAAAGAATTTGCATTTTGGACTTTGAAGCATTTGAAGAACTGGATTTAAATTGTCCACTTTTATACTAAAGACATCTGGAATTTCAGGATTATCTTGATATGCATAGACCTGAACAAAATTATATTTGTGCTTAAATTTCTGAACTAACATAGCCCAATCATTTAATGACCATAACTTAAATGTTTTATAGTTTATGCCCGCCATATAGTCTTGTGGATTTCTATCCATTCCTATATGCATTAAAACAAAGGGTTTCTTTCTATCATTGATAAACTTAGTGATATCTTTACTTTGCTGAGTCAACTTAAGCATTTGAACTTCACCATCATACTCTAGTCCCATAGTCTTACCATAAAGATGTCCTATGAATGATTTTTTATCATTCTTTAGTTTATGTTGATGAATATCTTTTCTAAGACTGAAACCATATTCTATTGAATAAGTTCTTGACCAATTTCCCGCTATAAGGTCGTTCATTGATTGGACATTGCCGTAGTTTTGAAAACTCTTTCTCCAAGTATCTATAAACACGGGATGTTCTATAGCTCCATTGGGCATGGGCCATAGTCTAGGATCTTGAGGCCAAGATTGATATGCTTCTGGAACTTGTACTCCATGAATATTTTGATTCTTTAAAGCAGCTGAAACCATTTGGCCTATCATAGTATTATCGATTACCAGAATAGGATAGTTGTTATCTGCCAGTTTTCTTTTCTTTATAAGTGAACGAATGAAAGCCGTTTGAATTATTCTTGCTCCCATACCTCCTGCTAGTATTAATGCATACACTTTATCTTTTACGTTTAACTGTAAGCCTTGTTCTTCTGCCATGTTTTCTCCAAAAACAAAACTACTGTATATGTAATTACATATATAGTAGTTTATAATTCTATTTTCCTTTCCTTTAAACTATTGTTTGTCTTTATTTGTTATATCCAATCCCCTGTCTAGCATTTTTACATCCAGTGGTTAGACCTTCTTGCCTTCAACGATAGTTTTATCCTTCGGATTTGGCTTTCTGTGCCGCTACAAATGTATCCTGATCGTCCGCATCTGCCGCATACCACGTATCACGCTTGTTCTGTTCGATCACGTTCCGCGCTGCAGACTTCAGGACCG
>Ga0080013_1004233_pt1 | contig 14294 bp, 19 predicted proteins | sample ETNvirenome_6_85_FD_69236 | JGI IMG/M metagenome (GOLD analysis project Ga0080013, IMG submission 69236) | Marine viral communities from the Pacific Ocean - ETNP_6_85 (SPADES assembly) (version 2) | ecosystem: Environmental > Aquatic > Marine > Oceanic | place: Pacific Ocean | collected 2013-06-19
GCAACTCTTCCTTGATGAGACACCTTAGCTGGTTTCTTGTGATTTTCATTATAAAAAAACCCCTGTCTATAACTATTAAGCTAGACAGAGGTTTAAAAAATGGTGGAGGCGGCGGGAGTCGAACCCGCGTCCGAAACGCCGTTAGCTTCAAGTCATTCACAGGTTTATCTAATTTCCTGTCACAAATTAGAAAAGATAGACGGATATCCCAACGCTCACCGCCCTGTTGCGTTCCACTCATCCCTACAGTCGGAATTTCACCGATACTAATGAGGTAACCATCTTGATTTTTTATTTTCGCAGGATCTCTACCTGTTATTCAATATTGGGTTACGAGGTTATTGAAGACCCAGACAGCTAAGCCGCGAGGGCTACGTTGTAGTGATAGTTGTTATTGGCAATTATCGTTGTGAAACCGCTATTAAGGTCAGCTGTTTCGTGTGACCACCTGCACTATTCGCATCAGAAGCCCCGTCGAAGCCGGGACGCCCCCCAAAAAAAAAGAATTTCAAAGATCAACTAGGCTTATCAGATTCCAGTGAAGCTTTTACCAATTCAGCGGCGTGCTTCTTAACTAGCCTCAATCCCTTTCTGGCTCTCACTCCCGCAGACTTATTTCCGTTTCCATTTTTATGAATATCAAGATCAAGGCTCTCAACAAGAACCTTAAACGTTTTCCAATCTTCAAGTAAATTTGACATATTGTCTCTCTCCTAATCTGTATATATGAGCTGCCGAGAGGTATTTTCCTTCTCAAGCTGAATAATTTCAGTGATTGCTTTCATTAAGTTTATATCTTCTAACTCTAATACAAGTAATTTAATTATCTGTTTTTTTTGTTCCTCGTTAACACCAAACCTGATAATTTCTCTCACTATCTCCCTGCAATAGTGCATTTTTTCAGCTTGTGCCTCAATTTCTGTCTTTCCATATTTTTTCATTAAACTTCTAGCCTATATCATCCTGTCTAAGATGTGTCTCTATCTTAAAAGAATTATCTCCATTTATAATTATTCTCTTGATCTGTGTTGATCCCATTGCAGACTGTCGGGAAATTATTACATTTGATCCCCATTCCTTATTAGCTACAATATCACTTATTTGCTCCCATGTCGCAAGATCACACTTGTGATCATCTAGAATTTTACATATTTTATCTTTAAGAAATTCTCTCATATCATCCTCAGATGCTATTGCAAGAGAATCATCTATTCCGTGTGATACTTCAGATCTACAAAAATCAACTACTTTGTGAATAACTCCGCAATTATTGCACATGTGAAATGCTGGGATTATTAATCCGTCTCTATCAATTCTTGAAAATACAACAAATTTATGAAATACTGGCTGGTCCAAATTTCTATACTGCGGAAGAACGCAGTGACACTGAATTAAATGTTTAGATCCGGCCACTCTTATCTCTCACAGTTACCTCCAGTGGGACGATGACCTATTTCTCTTCTAGTATTTTTGACACAGCTGCTTCTACATCTGTATAGCCTAAAGTGAATGATTCAGATATCGAAGTATTGACAATATTAATAATTTTCTCAATATCGCTTCTTTCTAATTCCTGTAGAATTCCACTTTGAGAAGATTCTAAGAGCTTTAAGCTAGTTCTTTCTTTAATAAACGACACTAACACTGAAACACTAGAGCTTATTGCTGCATGATGTTTTGACATTTTAATATCTCCTTAAAAAGGATAACAATTATTATGATAAAGTTAAACACTATCTAAAATAAGTCCCCTTCTTATAGAAAAGATATTTAGTATTGCTGAAATTGAATATTTTAAAGCAAAAAAGATTGATGCAGGTGAGTGCGGATAGTCATCTAACATATCAAATCCAAGACCATCCATATTGATCATAGATTTGTAAACTACACCATTCTGAATTAATGACCGAATCTCCCTAAAGAATTTATCAAATTTTTCTACGGACTGACCATCCTTTCTTAAAAGATCATTTCCAATGCTGACTAGAATTTTTCCTGATGATAGTGATTTAATTCTATTATCAAATAGTTCTTTTATTTGTGGCTCGTGTGAGTCATTCCTTCTATTCTCTAAATATTTTAGGTGTGAAGTGAGAGAGTTCTCTGGAATAACATTGATAATATTAATTCCCCTTTTTGTCACTGTTATGCTATCGACTGATGGCAGATGTCCTGAACTTGAAGTTGAAATAAGATCTCCTTTATATGAAGAAACTATGTCAGAATTACAACAAATTGCTATGTCATTTAATATGTTTAGAGTATTCTCATTAAATCCTACCTCTATTGGAATGAGATCGATTGTGCTTCTTTTCAAATTTAGCATTAATGTAGATTTTACTTCTTCTGAAAGGTGTCTTACGAATACTATTATTGGATTTTTTTCTGCTGATGCTCTCTCAAGAAGATGATGAATTTCCCCGACAGATTCAATAATTCCGTCTATTATTAGAACTTCCACATTCTTTCTTTCCCACCTATTGAATGTTAATAGAATATCCTCGCTTATGGGAATTTCAAAATTATATCCCTGTGAAAAGGATAGTATTGTTTCATTCTTATTTGATCTTTCTAGAAAAATTTGTGACTTTATATTTGATTTTTCAATTATATTGCTGGCTATTCTTTTTTGATCATCTAGAATAAAATTTCTATCTATTAGTTTGTCTGCGTCAGATTTATTTAGCTTTCTAGAAGAATTATTTATTAATCTGGATATATCTGCTATCTTCTTTTTATTTTCATTTTGTATTTGCTTCTTTGATATTCCTGCCTTTATTTTCTTTGAAACTGATTCAATTTGACTAGATATCATGCTTAGGCAAATTTCTCCTGATCCGCCTGATTTACCCTCTGATCTAATTACTGCATCAAGTATAAATGGCTTTATAATCCTCTGGTGGATGTTTTTGCCATCATCAAGTATATATTTTTGAATAGTATTGTCAATAATCAAACCGGTGGAAGATCTAGCTGGTCCGCAATATGATAAAGCGTTATTAATCCTTTTAGATGCCTTAACTATTCCTCTAACAATATCACTCTCATCCAAGAGGTGAACATTCATTTAGGAATCTCTCCAGAGATTATTAGACGCAAATGTTAAAACTTCTTCTGCAGAATCCTCATTATATCCGTACTCAGTCATTAATGTCTCCATCATCTCACTATATCTTTTTTTCTGATCATCATCTCTTGACTTGCTCTTTGTTACTATCCTTGACATATCCTTGACACTAAAGATAAGAAATGACTCAATTGCATCCTTTAAGGGACCATAGCTCTTATAGTCTATCTTTTCTCCCCTTCTCATTTTTGCAAACATGTATGCAGTCACATCACTTCTAAATCCATCAGTGGATGATCCTGTTACTCCAATGCACTCCTCAATAATCTTCATATATTTTTCATCTGGGAGTCTTTCTTCCTTAGTTATCTTATCCTTAACTGTTGTTCTATTTGTGTAACATTCAGCATTATCAAGATATGTGTCAAACAATGACTGTGCTTGTTCCTCATACGCTGTAATAAATGCCTTTGCAATTTCATTTTCTAAGATTTTAAGATATTCTTCTCTTATTATTTTTTGTAAAAGTTCTAAATATTGAGCCTTATTTTCCTCAATAACTATTTGATCTTTAACATGGCGTATTAGAGATTCAATAACCGAATTTGGAGTTATCATATTTTTTTCGGAATCTGATATTGTGCTGTCTATTGCCTTCATAATGAATCTTGTAGATATGCCAGACATACCTTCACCAGGTGCCTCATCTCTTAAGTCTTTTATGTCAATATTTTTAACTCTTCCCTTTTCAATGACATCCTCACCATTATAAATTTTCATCTTTGTTAGAGGGTCACATTTTTTAGATGATTTTAGTCTTGACATAACAGAAAACATTGATGCTATTCTCAAAGTGTGGGGTGCTATGTGACAGTCGAAATCTGACTTCTTTAATATCTTTTCATAGATTTTTATCTCTTCATCTAGTTCAAGAACATATGGCACGTTGACTCTAACAATTCTATCTAAAATTGCTTCATTTGTGTGCTCGGACCTAAATCTATTCCACTCAGCTTCATTGCAGTGTGCTATAATCATTCCGTCAAAATATATTAAATCATTCTTTCCTGGACTTGGAATTCTCTTTTCCTGTGTCGCAGTGATTATTGTGTGTAAAAATTCTATTTCATTTTTGAATAATTCAACAAATTCAACAATTCCCCTATTTCCCACATTAAAGGCACCATTAAGAGAAAGGACTCTGGGATCATCTTCGGGATATTTATCCATTTTAGATATATCTTCAGATCCAATTAAAACAGAGACATCTTGACTATTTGCATCCATTGGAGGGACTGAAGCCACTCCGCGACGCGCCCTTTGCGAAAATGATGTTTCAACAACTTCAAATTTTTCATATTTTCCATCATATTCATTAAGAAGCTTAAATCTGGCTACTGGGCTTAAATCTCCTTCAATCTTAACTTTTAAAATCTTTTCAAATTTCTCTCTAAGATTTCTGGGAACTAGATGTAACGGCTCTCCTCTTTGAGGATCTCCCTTAAGATGAAAATATGTCAATCCCTCAAGTGATCTCTTAATATGCTCAGTTAGATCAGACTTTCCAGCTCCAACTGGTCCCATTAAAAGAAGGACTTGCCTACTTTCCTCTCCCTTGAGCGCAGCTGATCTGAAAAATCTCATCACATTTGCTATTACCCTTTCCATTCCGAAAAAGTGATCTTTAAAATAGCTATAAATTTTAATGTTATCACTATTAAAAATCTTTCGTTTTCGTGGATTATCGTCATCCATTATTTCACAGCCTGAGGAGATTAGTGAATCATAAAGTCTCTTATGAGAAAATTTGACTATTTCGGGATTTTCTTTTATAATTTCCAAATAATCCAGAAAAACTCCATCAAATTTTTCCTTTTTACTCTCATTTCTTTGTTTTTCAATAATGTCTAAAAATTTATCTCTAGGCATAAATTCTCCAAGTATTTTAGTATATCATATTTCCCAAGAATCTTCTTCAATAATTGTAAAAAACTTTACGTCTCCAGGCCAAATTTCTCTAATCTTATCAATTACTGTTTCTGCATATTCAAGGTTGAGATCTCTCCCATCATGGCTATGTTCAATAATTAGGTCACCAGTTTGCGAAATATCTGAAATGAATACCTGCGGAATTGAATTTGTTCCTAAATTAGATATTAAATCACTCTTTATAGATTTCCAACCATCCTCATCTGATATTTCATCTATTGTTACAGAGTCTCCCTTTGTTGAATAACTGAATAAGTTCATTTTTCTTGCATCATCTATGTCTATGTGACATCTTACAGCGGACTCATCATCATGAGTCTCTCTAATGAAAAAGCACTCCTCTATTCCGTTATTTTCCTCTATCTTCTTAAAAAGATAAAATCCCATATTATAGGGATTAACTTTGCCAGTATGCGGCCTAATAACCTGATTGTGTGATTTTAAAAATGGTAGGTGATACTCCTGCGGAAGATCAAGTTCGTGCATTATTTTATAGTGCCAGAATGATGCCCAGCCCTCATTTAATATTTTTGTCTTTATTTGTGGTAAAAAGTATTGTGACTCCTCTCTAACAATGCTGATTATATCTGTTTCCCAGCTTTCAAAATGTTTTCCGTATTCGAGCAAAAAAGAAAGAATATCATAGTCAGGTTTTAAAATAGTCCTATCCATTAAAAATCTTATATTCCTATCATCAAGCGTATCATTGCTATTCACTAAGTTGATATATCTTTCTTCTATTTCATCTTTTGTCTCTCTCTTCAGACCATTTCTTTCAGTTTGAAACCTTATTGTGTGCAGGCAGTCAAGAAAATTTTCAACCTTATATCGCCCAATGTGTGGGCTTTCAATATAGCTTTGAATTCTCTTTTTTGCATTTCTAAACTTAAAGATAACAGATTCAGCGCTGGTATTGGAAAAAAGTCTATTATTTTTAAAAAAATCACTGTGGCCTACACAGTGAGACATTATCAATATTTGAAGATATGCAGGATTTTCCCTCATAAGATATGCTATTGATGGATTTGAATTAATAATTAGCTCATATGGAAGACCCTCCATTCCCAAATTATACATCTGATGGGTTCTCTCAAATGACTTTCCATATGACCAGTGTTGATAGTGAGATGGCATTCCATGATAGGACATGTGACCGATCATCTCATAATAATCGCAAACCTCATATGAGATGGGATACCAATCTAGCCCGTGACCAGCTGCAATTTCACATATTTTATCATCCCATATTTCTAAATCTTTAAACGACCAATCAGACATATTTTGATCCTCCGAAAATTCTATTAAATTCTTTCCATATGTCTTCTACTTGCTGGAGCTTGACTATTTTAAATTTATTATCTGAAATGGATTCATATACAGCTGCCATCCCTCCCTCTGTCCAGAGATTATTCTCATCAGATGGAACTATCTGAACATAACAGTATAATTGACAAATTTCTTTTAGCGTGTGAGATATAGAAACTGATTTATCATTATCTTCCGGCCAGTTATCTCCATCGGAACAGTGAAATGTATATAAATTCCACGAATCTGGATGATATCTCTTTCGAATTATCTCCAAGCATTTATCTAGCCCAGAGGATACAAGAGTTCCTCCTGAGCTGCCTCTTTTAAAGAAATCATCCTCATTAACCTCTTTTGCTTCAGTTGTATGAGATATAAAAATAAGTTCAATATTTTCATACTTGTGTCGTAAAAAGTGATATAGCAAAAAGAAAAATGATCTTGCCATGAATTTCTTCTGTCTATTCATAGATCCTGAGGTATCCATTATAAAGAATATTGCAGCATCACTATTTTCTCTCGGCTTCAGCTTAATGTGTCTATATCTTAAGTCAGAATCATGAAAAGGAAATCTACTATCTTCAGAATTCTCATCTGAATTATTTTCTCTTTTTGTTGCTTTTTCCCTTCTTATTTTTCTCTTGAGGGATTCTTTTTTTGAAAGTCTGGGCCTAATTCCCTCATTTCTGTGTCCAGATCTTTTCATCTTTTCTCCAAGAAGATTTTTAAATTTTTTCTTCTCAAGATCTGGAAGATTTAAGCTATCAAAAAGATAGTGAGATAATTCCTCAAGAGTTATCTCCACCTCATAAAATTCTTCACCCTTTTGATTTCCTGCTTTTTCATCACCTCTTTTAGCTTTCTTTTTTTCAGATATTCTCTGTCCCTTTTTTATATCTTTTCCTGGAGCTGATGCAACCTTTCTATTTGTTTTATTATCACCAAATATGAACTGAAACTCTTTTATTCCTCTCACCGGAATCTTAATTCTTTTCTTACCATCTCGCCCTATAATGGACTCATCTGATACTATGTTATAGATTCCCTCTTTGAGGGCTCTTTTTATTTTTTCTTTATGTCTACTTCTATCTGAAGCAGATCTATCAGCTGAGGTTTTATGATTTTTGAAAATTGACATCTAGAAGATCTTAGCTCCAATAGCTTTATAGATTTATCTCTATAATAAGTATTGTTTATAAGAGAACTAAGAAATTAACTGGTTATAATTTAAAGATAACTCAACATCTCAGAATGTTTATTACCTTTTACAAAAGATTTACATATTAGGTAAAATGTACAATACTGACTAGGAAAGATGATGATCAAAATAGGTATATTGTATTGGGAGGCACCAAATCAATAAATTTAACAAGCTACTAAAGAGATTTTTAAAGTGTAATCTATTAATTTTTACAATCATAGTCTGTGCGATAGCTGTCAATTCCTCAGATCTTTTTGAATTTAAGAATCTTCCTCAGGAAAATTTTGTTGACATAAAATTATCAAAAGAGTTTATTACGACATGTGCTAGTGATACTGGAATTCAGACAAGTGAATGTAAAGAGGAGAAAATTCTTTTTGAATCTTCTGCCTCAGGTGTAGTATTCGACTTTGATGATAAAAATTCATTTATTTTAACTGCTGATCATTTTTGCAATCCAGATGAATTTTTAACTTTCATATCAGCCAACGATGATTATGATGCAGATATATGGATTACAGACCACGGAGGGCGATCAATTATTGCAGAAATCGTTTACTCTGATCCAATTAGTGATCTCTGTCTTCTTAAAAGTAAGATAAAGGTTGTTACAAAAATTCCACTTTCAAATTATATGCCAAAGATAGGTGAAAAAGTCTATAGTATAGAAGCTCCATTGGGCATTCGACCCAAGGGAGTATCACTTCACTTTGAGGGAATATATTCAGGATGTCAATCTAGGGCTAGGTGCTTTTTTACAATTCCTTCTGAGTCCGGAAGTTCTGGTAGCCTTATTTTAAATAGTGACGGAGAAATAGTGGGAATGATTCAAATGACAATTATAGACTTTAATGCTGTATCTATTGGTGTAGGAGTTGAATCTATACGATCATTTCTAGAAGAAGCATCTCTAGAGATTAATCTATCTCCCTAGCCAGTTTCATTCATTATTGAAGATATGACCATGCAAGATCTATTTCTTAGATGTTTTTCTTCAGGCATGCCGGAATCCGGCATTAAATGATCTGTAATTTTTGGATTATTTTTAAGTAATTTTTTCCATGTTTTTCTAAATTTCCTTTTTGCTACTCTTCTTTCTTTTTCATTAAGTGAGTTTAGCATGGTTATTAATTCGTAACCAGTAAATGCTGGAATTATTCCCATCTCAATCATTCTTATCTTAGCTCTAATCTTTCTAGATGAAACTGACATATTCTTTCCCCTTGGTCGGTTCTTTGGTTACTAAAGATATTTTTTAAAAATCTTATTCACCTCATAAATAAAAAACTTTAAATCCTTATTACATCACTTAAAAAATTAATAACTCATAGCACTCCTTTCTAGAATTAGGCATCCAATTAATAATTATTAGTTGTAGCCGACTTAGTTTACAAGAAATAGAAAAAATGAGAAAACTCTACATATCAAATAAAACAAACATGACTCCGGAAAAAACAATCCTTATGGGAGAGTTTATAAATTTTTGCGCTGATAATTTGCCCATAAAGGGAGAGTTCAAGGTATATGTTATCGATGACAGGAAAAAGCATGGCATATCAACTACTGCTGCGTATCATCGAGGAGAAAATCTAATAAAGATTTATGGTAAAAAGAGAGCGCTAGTTGACATTCTAAGATCGATAGCACATGAATTAACACACTTGATGCAGGATGAAAATAATTTACTTGTGGGAACTATACAGGATGCTGGCGGCCCAATCGAAGATGAGGCGAATGCAAAAGCTGGAGAGCTTATAAAGCTTTTTGCAAAAAGTGATCCGGGAAGAAAAAAGATCTATGAGTCAATTAATAGAAAAATATAATATTCTAGGTAACTGGCTTTTTATTTGATTTTGCTCCTATCCTGCTTGCTATCGCTTGTCCCCTAGCCTGCCTCTTTCGTGACGACTCCGCAGCATCTTTTGGCTTTTCAACCTTTTTAACAAACCAGTCAATCCACCAGTTTATTGTTTTTTCATCCCTGTAGTTTGGAGCTTTCTTCTTAACATGAGCTATCATAAATGTAACTTGCTTGTCATAGCTAGATAGAACAGCCATCTTTTCATCTGAAGTTGCAGTTTTAACATTTACACCATTTGCCTTTAATAGTTTTATTCCCAGACCCCTGCATATGTTATATTGCCACAATCCAAATGAGCAGCAGTATCCCTTATCTGTTGTATTAATTGCTTTTTTCTTATGCTTTATACCATAATCACCGCAATCACCAGCAATATTATAGTGTAAATTTGACTCTGCCGTAGCATTAACAACCATTGCGACACAAAGATTATGATTTTCCAGAGGTCCAATAAGATCATCATATAGCTTTCTTTCTTTAACAGATAGCTGATTAACATCGACAGAGTATTCCGATCCAGAATCCATAGAATCATCAGGACTATCAATGACAGCTGTCTGAGTAGTAGGAGCTTCAGAACCTGTTCCAGTAACAACCTCAGAGACAATATTTTCAATAATTCGTAACATTATTTTTTTATCAATATCTGACTCATTAATCTGATCTTCAGCCTTGGCTTTTAAAAATGCCCTACTAACCCTCACAGGTGTAATTTCTTTAACCTCCCCTGCATCCTGAGCTTCACTGTCACCAAGTGATGGTTTAGATGTTCTAACTGTCGGTTGTATTGCACCATACCCTCTAGCCACGTTCTTGCTGAGGTGACCCAGATCCTCTATTATAACATTTATAGCATTTTTCAAAGGATCTTTTGTCATTATTTCCGCCTATAGGGAAGTATTATAGAAATTTTAAGAACATGGATTCACCTAATCCGGCCATGGCATCATCTCCGCCCGTAAAGCCTGAATCACGTGGTTTAGCCATGTCTTTCAGGCCAGCGGCGATATCCTTCCCTTTATCCATGACTCCACTTTCCTTAGTTTTGGAGAAAATATCTTTTACCCTATCCATCATTCCGCCCTCATCACTATCGGGAGCACCGGGTTCATCTGAAACGGTTCCCTTAAATACATCTACAATGGCCGAAACATCAAGATTACATATCCATCCGCTAATAGTTTCTGAAATCTTCTGTGCAATTTCTCCCTTAAGAATAAAGTCTGCTATAGTCTCTCTTATTGTCACATAAAACCTACTGCTAGGATCAGCAACTCCTAGTCCGCTCATAAATCCGTCTGCAAGCGGCTCTATTCCAGTCTCAGTTAAAGCCCTAAGGATCAAATCTGTGAGCTCTTCACATCCACCAGGTGAAAGATATTTTTTAAAGTTTAATACGTCTACTTCCTCAACAACGTTACCGATCAATTGAGCTAAAAATCCCGTAGGATTTAAAAATGTCAGCTTGCTTATAAGATAGTCTGCAATGTCGTGTTTGAATGATTTTACAAACTGGCTTCCCAGCGACATTATGATATCCATCAGGCCCTCATTAATAGCCTCTATTGAATGTCCCTCACTTTTTAATCTGTACCCCTCTGATATAATCATTCGCTTATATCGCTGGTGTTCTAGCAGAAGATGCTTCTCTTCTGATATAATGTTCCGAATATAGTTTGGGCTGACGTTTATTACGCTCATAATGTTTATCTCCTAATGATTAACTATTATCCAAATACCTTAAGTGCCCACGCAAATGCAACCATTCCAAACTGAACAACTGCAAAAACTGTAACAGCCTTTGTTTTAAATAATTTTAAACTTTCTATCTCTTTTATTGCTGATTTGAGCTGTGATGGTGAAACTACTTCATCTACTTTTTCCTTCCATGATCGTAGTTCATCAACTCTATCCTCTCTTTCACGCATGCGAGTAATTTCCTGCTTAAGCTCCTGAATCTCAGTATTTAATGCTTGAATGCTACTTGCGAGTGTCTCTAGCTCCTTGAGAACCAGCCTCGAATATTCACTCCATCCATTGTCTTGATCTGGCATCCCTTACACCCTATCCTCATGAATTAAAAAATTGTTCAATATCTCTTTTGATTTTTCCAGACATGTCTCTCTAGGAGTGCCAGGGTCAGATAACATCTCAGAAAGGATAGTTAATTCACAAATAACAAAATCTCTAACCTCAAATGCTTTTTTCCAATTTTCCTGGCTGCTACACAGCTTTTCACGTAATTGTCGTAATTTTAATATGGACGGCGTGATATCCGACTTAGCACTCATTTTAAATCACCTTCTTCGTCTGTATCTTTGAGATCTTCATCCTCATTCGCTTCCCTCTTTTCTCCAGCTTCCGGTAAATATTCCAGGTCATCGTCAGTATCAAATAACTCTATATCTGGACGAGTATACGTATTCGATTCAACATTTTTTTTGACAACGCATGATATTAACAGTGCTGAGAGAATAATAGAGATTTTCATTATAATTTTCAATATTGTCTCTTATGCAACATATCCGTCACCTTTCGTGTTTAATGCGGCCTGATCTGATCTCATTCTGTCTCTTGCAAGCCGGTCACCCTTGTTTGCAGAAGAAGTGTCTGCAACAAGCTTATCTTGAAGAGTTTGAATGTAAGCCCTCTTTGCATCACTTGTGCTCTCATCAACGTCTTCTTCTTCTCCATCTGCGTCTATCTCATCTCCATAGGGAACCTGTAATGCCGACGGACCACCATAAACACCTGGATCGGCTAACTCACTCATTGTATCATCATCATAATCTCCAAATAGATCGATAAGCTGTCCAGATTTTCCGCTTTTCGATGATTCTATGCCAGCAAGATATCTTTCAAATTCTTCATCATCATCGGGATGTTTTTTATCATCTTCTTTAGTTTGTGACATAATATCCCTTAATATCTGATCCTCTTTTCCACGAAGCATTCGAAGTTGATCCCTAAGTGATCTAAGCTCCTCATATTCGTCAGGATCCAGAAGATCATCCCATTTCTCATCTGTATCATCTCGATGATCTGGAAAGTTAGGATATATAATCTCTCCCTCACATAGAACTTCTAGAATAATCTGTCTGAGCTTTTTTCTTCCGACTTTCATTTTTTTATTGTGTCTCCATGAATATTAAATATGATGATAAAAATGAAAACATCATAACAGATTATTAATTCACATAGTTAATAACATAATGATTAAAAATAAGCTGAAATCTGGAACACTTTGCACAATTAGGCTGAATGAATTCACTCACTCAGAGGATGGATACGCAGTTGTGGGAAGAAATCAAGGAGTAGCAGGGTCAACAGTGTATAGAAAGATCGATCTCTCATCATACCCATCGTGCGGTGATTTTTTGGGAGAAGAGTCTATAGTAAATGACGGCGATGTGGCAGTAATAATAGAGTATGTGGGAAGACCGTGCAGAATAAGCATCGGTCCAAAATGGTTCAATTATGATGTTTATGATGTCTTTATTAAGGGAACTATTCGACAAATATTTCGAAGAAACCTTCATGTCATAATATAAGGCTACTCTATTCCGACACTCACATCTAAAATAACAAATTGAGGGCTTCCGTCTCTAACTACGAATCCCGTATTATCATGTCTGACTTCGCTAGGAGCAATCCCATAGTCAGCTATAGCAGATGAAAGCTTTCTGAAATTTGGATTTTTCCATAATTCTGAAAATTTTTCAACCATGTTTCTTCCAGCTTTCCCTGAAGAGTTATATTTTTTAATTTTTTCATTAAATTTCACAGTTTCAGTATTTGGACTATTTCCAGAGTAAATATCATTCATCTCTTGACTATATTCTGCCCCCATCTCAAGATAAATCCACCACATTAACTTTTTTCTTTGCAGATCTATTTCAGGAAAAAATCTTGACATCTCTTGTGGAGTTTCAAAACCTACAACCCTCTCTGAAAGAATCCAGTCTCCTCTCTCATCTCCGGGATAGACTTTAGGAAATATATTGTGCCGTGTATCTCTTCCGCTCTGAGCCTCCTCTCTATTTGTTCTTCTAGCAAGTTCTATATCTCCGCTGCCCTCGCCATAATCCTCCCTTCCATCATGTGCTATCTTTAAAACAAATCCCCTTAGTGAAGGATGCTCATATACCCTTCTAGTTGCTCCCTCGTGTCGACCTTTTATACGTTTGAATCCTGATTTTTCTGCTGCAATTTCTGCACTTTCACCAGCATCTACAAGATTCTTAAATTTAGAAAATCCAGATCCAAAATACTCGGGAGATTCAGACATCATACTCATTCCTTTGAGCCAGTTAGATATCTGAACGTTTACTGGTTTATTGCTCATAAAGCTTTTGCTGGGACCCGCTGGCCATCCTCCATGAGATGTGGGCTTGTTAAGATCTAGAGTCTTTTTAGTTCCAAGATTATATGTTTTCTCTACATACTTTTTTGATTTCTTCTTCTTCTTTTTCTTTTTCTCTTGAAGAAGTTCTTCTCTAATGATTTTTCTTAACTGTGATTTGGTTATCTTCATGATTATAACTATTCTCCCTTTCTCGGAGATCCAGACGGTGGAAGAGAGTAAAACTTAATGTCTTCAGAGGTTTCACCCTCCCCATCCTCATCGTTATCTGAAAGAATAAATTCTTCGGGCATGGTAGACTCCTCCAGAGTCCCAATCACTACTTCTCCGTTCATAATTTTTTTAACTATTTTAATTGTTATTTCACGCATGTCATCACTATAGGGAAGTCTATAGGCCCTCACACCTCTCATTCTATTTCCTTTCAAGATCATAAAGTTAAAGATATCAGACATTGAAGATTCTATTTCTGTACTCTCTGCCCAAAAGTATAAGGCTCCCTCAGTTT
>Ga0080013_1003407_pt1 | contig 14290 bp, 22 predicted proteins | sample ETNvirenome_6_85_FD_69236 | JGI IMG/M metagenome (GOLD analysis project Ga0080013, IMG submission 69236) | Marine viral communities from the Pacific Ocean - ETNP_6_85 (SPADES assembly) (version 2) | ecosystem: Environmental > Aquatic > Marine > Oceanic | place: Pacific Ocean | collected 2013-06-19
GCTGATGCTATTGTGCCGGTACCATATAAAAAGGAAAAATCATATGAATAAATTTATTAAAGTACGAGAAGTTACGGGCTCTCATGCGAATGCGCGATTATCTGAGAAGTATGTGAATATTGCTTCAATCGTACAAGTTGTAGAAAACGAAACTATTGGGGAAGTCATTAAGAACAGTCCAGTTTTAGCTAAATTAGATTCCCGAGTAACATTTTCTACAATTCATCTTAATGTCGGTATGCATGGTTCGTCTATTAATGTCGTGGGGACACCACAACAAATTTTGGAGTTTTAAATGGAAGATTATTTTACAGTATATATTAAGGAAGAATGTCCTTGGTGTGCAAAGGCTCTTGTTTTACTAAGTGAACAACGAGAAAGTTATATGACTGTTAATGTAATCAACATGTCAGAAGCCCATCGCGATAATATTAAAGAATTTATGGGTTGGGATACTTTCCCGATGGTATTATATCATGAAGCCGATGTACCGCCTCGTCTTTTAGGTGGTTGTACAGAATTGTTTGACTTTTTTAATTTAAATGTGGAGGATACAGATGATACAGTGCAAACTGTTGCCAATGCCGCAGTATAATCCTAAAATTTTACCAACCTTAGACAAGAAAAGGAAATACGGTCGATATAGTAACCGTTATTTTAATAACGTCAAAGGTTGTGGTAAAAAACAATGGGCTGTTTGGGTTGAATTAGAGGCCAACGTTAAAGATTATGATAAAGCCGAATCAGAAGAAATGTTTTTTCATAATTGTATTGAATTTCTTAATACACCTCCAAAAAAGAAGACTTCCAAAAAAGGAATTCGACGTAAACAACCACTTTATGGTCTGACGTTTAATAAGCTTGTTGTTAATTCAATTCGCAGACCATCAACAAATAAGAAAAAGATACGCTTTCATCTTTTAGTTGTTACCGGTAAAAGAAAACACAAGAATTTCTGGTTTGAAGGTCCGTTAGGTCATTTGAGCGGCCGCCAAAACAAATAAATGTAACTAATTACTATTATGGAAAAACAACAAGCCTCTATATTAGTAATGCCCGCCATAGTACTCCAACAAAAACTGTTTATGGCTTCTGACATGGAAGAAGAAGCAAGAAACTTTATAACCGCCTACGTTATAAGTAATCGTTGGAGTCCAAATCGAATGTCGATATTAACAGAAATGTATTCTACTGCTTCTAAACTATTAAGAATTCTTGAACATGTAGAACACCGTGGTACTGTGTTTGATGATGAAACTGGCGAGGAAAACTATGTTTTTAATAAAGAAGAAGCTTTAATTATAGAAATTTGTAATATTAGTTATACTACATGTGAATCAGATTTAACTGAATTAAATTCAAATCTGATTATGAATTAGGAGATTACATGAAATATCATAAATTGTGGCAACAAACTAGAAACCAACCAATAATTGAAAGAGCTAGTGCTGAATCTCCGTTACTTCTAGAAATTAATAAATCTTTAAGTGATTACGTGTGGGATAATTTTAACGCCAATACACCTCTTAATCAGATTTTTGGTGGGAAGCTTCGCGTTGTGTCAGATTTAGGCGCGAGTTTACTTCCATCCGATTTTGTTAAACTATCAAAATGGATCCAAGCGCATACTGGATTTAGATTATCAGATGAAAACCCGGGCTTTGTTACTAAAAGTATTAGTCGAGAAATTAATGGCGTAGAACGAACAAGCACAAAACAGATTAAAGTAGGAAAATATTTACAAAAATTAAATAAAGTTACCACAACCTTTGAACAGTTATTTAATCAATTAGCACAATTAGTAGAACAAACATATGTTTATAAAACTATATATACAGAAATTCTTAAGCGTGCAAAATCTATTCAGGGCCAGACGAGCCTCAGCGTGTGGGCTCGGAGGCCTAATACTGAACGTTTTTCTAAATATTTAGCAAGAAGAGTTATTATCGATAGTAAGATGTGCGGTGTTGGACCCTCCCCCGACGTTCGAAATTGGGCGCCCAATTTCTCTATTGTGCGGGATAATTTAATGAAAGCATCTGTTCCAGTTACTATCGGCAAAATAAAACGAGAAATAGAGCGCGTTACACAATGGGCACTGATGGCGCGACTACCGGGAGCACGGCCAGCCGAAATATCTTCCTTATATGGTAAATCTTCATGGTTACCCGATATGGTAAACATTGCTCAAACAAATATTGTATCCGGTCTGTTAGAAGAAAACCCGGTAAAAAATCAAGCTTGGAAATTATTAGAACAAATATATAAACATACACAACAAAGCAAGTCAGTCGGAATTGATGCTCATAATTTAATATATCATATTGTTCAACAAACTAGTTTGCAGGAGCCGAAGTCGTTGGACACCAACATCACGCTGTTAATGTCTCGGGAAGATATTAATTCTCCTACTGCAGCACAATTAACAAACTTTATCGATCAGTGGCCTCAAATAAAAAATCAAATGAATAACAGAGGATTAAAATTAGTTATATCCAGACACCCTATTGATTTAGTACGTATGGCCGATTTTAAACACATCGAATCATGTCATTCTCAAGGTGGCGGGTATTTCCAATGTGCGGTTGCTGAAGCTCAAGGTTTGGGTGTTGTGGCCTATGCGATTAGAGCAGATGATTTTGAAAAAGTTAAAGATATTATTGAAACTGAAGAGGAAATCTTTAATGATAAACAACGCAAAATTATATCTGGAATCGAACCAACGTTTCGCCTCCGCGCCCGTCTTTTTGAATTTGATTTTACACAATTAGAATTTGCTTTTCCTCGCGCCTCTGAGGCACAAGTTGAAACTTTAGAGGATTTAGAAAAAAAGAATATTCAAGGACATTTAGTAGTACCAGAGATTGAGGCATATGGAATTGAGGGCCATAATCCAATGGTTCCAAAGGCTTCACAAGAGTTTACGAAATTTTTACAGTTAGCACAGATCCCGGCCATGAAGGCTTTTAAATTTGGTCTAGATGAATTAGCTTACGCTGAACTACATTTAGAAGAGTTGGGACAGATTGTATCACTCCACGGTGGTGATTATGAAGATACTGAAGCTTTTGCATTGATTGAAGATTTTTTTGGCAGCAAACCCAATGCGATGCGGTTAATTGGTGATGTACCAAAGGGTGACGCCGTTACTGTTACAACTCAACCTGATGTGGAACGCTTTAACCCATGGTATGATTTTAATTCCATAGTGTTAGAGAAAGTAAAACAATCGATAAACGTTTCATCGATAATAGAATTACAAGATATACGAACTTCTAATCCAGCAGCTTCCGAATTACAATTTTATTATAGAACATCTTTGCGAGATTATGAATTTTATCCGCCGGATCAATTTGAAAGAAAGATCTACAACACATATTTAACTGCATTGGAACGTTTAAATAAAAAGCTGACAAAACAGTATGAAAAAGTATTAGATAAATTGTTGCCAAAAAGTAGAATTGACATTCACAGCTATGTTTCACAACCCCGGCGCACCGATTTTGGTTATGAATTATCATTTACTTCCGCTTTTGATGCCAACGACAACCGGTCGGCAGAATTCGACCGCGATTTTACTGATGAAGAAACAGAATTGGTAGTTAATTTTATTAGTCAAAGTGTGCTTTCATATCATACGGCTATGCTGAAATTATTAGAAAAATTAACCGCGCGCTATAAAAGCTATAAAAAATACGCTGAATACTTCAAATAATCATAAAAAAACAGGACACATATTCTTTTCTTCTTAATTATCCCCTACTTAAAATAGGTGCGCAATTCTTTTCTCGCCTATACTATAGAGTTACACTTTGGGGGCATAATTGTCAATCAGACAGAAAGCATGGATAATATCAATCTTAGGATTTATTAACGTTGCTTTATATGGTTTGATTCAATATTTTATTACCACCAATAGTGTTAATTTGATGACTCCTCTAGATTCTTCACTTCCTTTAATACCAGAATTAATTTGGATATATCACTCTTTGCCAATCGTTATGATTGGTACTATAGTGTTTCTAACACAAAACAAACGATTATTGTATACAGTAATAGCTAGCTTTGCTGCGGTAATGATTGTTAATAGTTTATTCCACGCCTTTGCGCCATCGTTTTATCCTCGGCCAGAAATATTGCCACAAACCTTATCGGAAGCGTTGTTAGCGTGGACGTATGAGATCGATGGCGCAAGTAATACTTTCCCGTCTACTCATGTATCATATGCATTCTTAATGTTTATGACCGCGACAGATACTAGAAAAGTTAAATTATTTCCAATACTTAAGTATGTTTTTATGTTGTGGGCGGGATGTGTTATAATGAGTACACTACTATTGAAACAACATTTTGTTGCTGATGTTATTTCTGCGTTAATATTAACGGGTTTAATTTATAAAGCGATTAAGCATTATATGCAAGGGAAACAATTTCATGAAATCGGAAGAACTAGTATACCAACAGAAAATCTCCAAACGAATTAAGAAGGTTTTAGGAGCAGCATATGTTAGTGTTGAATTAGACGACCGGGTAAATATCGGAGAATATAATGGGCAAACGGAAATTATTACATCATGTACCATTGACGGAGATATAATACAAATTTGTTCAACAGGAAAGGGTTTCGTTGATGCATTATTCGCAGGAGTACAATCTGAAATTTATCAAAAGTATACTAGTATTGAGCAATTTACTTTTGAAGAGTTTAAAATAAAAGCTCTTTTACGAGAAAGTAAAAACTTATCACACTCAGATGCGCCGGTATTAGTACAAATGGTAATTTCTTGTCAATCGATTAGTAACAAATTATTGTGTTTTGAAGAGCTGGGAGATAGTATTATATCTACATCGATGCAAGCTTGTAGACAAGCGATAGAATTTATTGTTAATGCCGAGTTAGCCGTTAAACATTTGATTGAAATTATAGGTAATGTTCCGCAGAATCGTCAAGATCTTATTATGGAATATACAGAAGAATTAGCTATTATTGTTAACACAACAGATTATACTCATGTGGTTGAGAAGTTTAAAAAAGATCTTGACTTTAGCGGGTCAGTGTATTATAATATAGATAGCTAAGGAGAGTTATATGCCTTGTCGATATTATACTGAAGGTGAAGAAGCAAGAATGGCTCGGGAACAAGTATCTACTTTACGTGAAGATTTAGATTAATAGGTTTTCTCATATCAAACATGGATAAAGCCTAATAGGTTTTCTCATATCAAACATGGATAGAAATATTCTCTTATTATCAAATGAGTATCATTAAATGAATTTTGTTTTATTTGGGCCATCAGCCGGTGGTAAAACTACATTAAAAAATGAATTGGAAGCAAAAGGTTGCATGCCGATTATATCATATACCACACGCCCTCCGAGAAAGGGTGAAGTAGATGGCAGAGACTATCATTTTATTAGTAATACCACGTTTCTTCAGCATGCAGTAAAACAATCAGCAGAACTAGAATATACGGGCCGACCTTATTTATGTAATCTTGCAAAAATAGGCGAACATCATTATGGCCAACATATTCCAATGGATATAATTGGAAAGCCAGATATTAATACTGTAATGATATCAGATATGAAATGTATACTTGATTATTTATACTTTGCCAAAACAGAGCACAACCACCATCTACTTTGGCATACTACTCCGACAATATTTGTATATACGTCTGCGCCAGATTTAAAAGAACAGGTTCTGCGACAGGTAAAACGATGTGATTCTGTGAAGAAAATACAGGTGGGAATTAAAGAATATCAATTATTAAATTCTAGAGTTTTACCTTTAATAATTGACAAAATAAATAATAAATCCGATGATGGACAGCTTAAACTTTACAGCGTCACATCAAAAAATGACTGGAACGAATTATTCCAATCACTTACAACACCATGATAACACAACTTCATAATGTTGTCAAATTATATAATTACTTGGTAAATTAATTCGTTTTTATTAATTTACACTCTCGTAAATTTGCAGAAATGTTTGGCCTTATAAATAACGCGCACCCGCGCGAGTATCACACTAAATAATGTTTGTCAAGTAAATAATTTAAGCGAATTTAAGATTTACAGTATAATTAATATAAATGATTAAATCAACCCCACGGCAACTCTGTAAGAGTTTGATATTTGTAGGTTTTTGTTTTCTTATAGCTAACTGCGCTGGTGTGTATCTTTTACCTTGACATTTCTAGTCAGTATGTTATAATGGGGCATGGTTAAAAATAAAAAGCAATCGATCGCCAATTACTTGCTGAATTTTGAACGAATTCATGGCGAATTTGATGCATACGAGGCCCGCGTTCGTGCGGATGGTAAGTATAACATCGTCGGCTTCGACGTGTATTTTGATTGTTTCGGAGAGGTAAAAAACAATGAAACGATCGTCGCTGTAAAGACGTTTGAATAATGCTGATTTCTGAATTGAAAATAAATACGTTCTATAAGACCCATGGCTTTATTTCGTTCGCGGCCGGGGTGAGCGCCGGCCTCGATCTTTGTTATATTTACGGCGATAAACAAACAATGAAGCAATACCGATCGGGGCGGCTCCCTGCCGGGCTGACAACCGGTTGGTGGAAAGATACCCCCGGCGCTATGATGTTGTATTTGGGATCCCACTCCCGGCCGCCCCATCCGAGATCTGGCCGGCGCCCGGACTACGTGCGCAGCTTCCATCTTTTGGGATATGGGAAGATCGCTCTTTATGGTAACGATGTTCAGTTTCTAAAAGAAGTTAAACACACGGCGTAAAAGAAAAGAAAAGGGTTGACAAACCCGCCAAAATTTGAGATAATATATACATAAGCTGGAAACAGCGAGAACAACAGACTACAAGGAAAACAAAACACTATGTCTAACGATAACACGAATACCACGAACACCGCAACCGACGAGAAGCGCCCCGTGGGCCGTCCTCGCACCAACTTTACTCGCAAGGTCAACTTCGCCAAGCTGGATAACGGCAACTGGAAGGTCGCCGGCCGTGGCCGCCCCGCCGCCAACGCCGAGCGCAAGGCTGTTCTGGTCGCATGGGATGCTGAATTCGTTATCGATGCCGAGTATACGCTTGACGGTGATAAGCCCGCGCCCGTGCAGGCCTAATCTTTAATCTGTAAACCAAAAGACCCCCGACGATCATGACACCTCACCAAGATGATTTGCTAGCAAAAAAATGGTTACGCTTTGAAGCCGGTGGTTATACCCATTATGCTTGCGGCGGTTCAAAATTGGTTGGCCGCGTTTACTACAAATTAGTTTCAGCCGACACGCGGGTTCTTTCCCACTTCGACGCCAATCGAGTTAATTTTGACCAAATAAAAAGCATTAGCCAAGGTAGTACCTGGTATCATCATAAATGGCTGATTGGCGTGAAGTGGCTAAATACCGACGCTTTGAGGCCGGAACGTTACATTTTGGGAACGCAAGGCTTGATTTGGATATCCGCTAAATATATCGAGCCCTGTACTAAGAAGAAGGCTGATCAGCTTCTGAATAATTCAATCCTTCTTCGACAAGAAAAGAAACGACAACAAAAACATTATAGTGCTTGACAAACTTTCGAAAGTTTGATACTATATAGAGAATCAGGCGTGCAACACCCGCTCATGTGTATAAACTGAGCCAGCCGCTTCCATAGTATAACGGCTCAATTACCCCGGCGTTGTATCCCGGAAATCTCAGTTCGATTCTGAGTGGAAGCTCCATAATGGACCGGTAGCAAAAACTGGCTCTTGCAGCAGACTCTTAATCTGAAGGATGTGGGTTCAATTCCCACCCGGTTCACTTTTTACTTGACAATTACCCTCAAATGTGAGACACTATAGAAGATGGTCAAACAAGTATACGACAAGAACACAAAGAATCTCGACATTCTGTGTGAATGCGGTAAGCCGATTACAGTGTCAAACGAGAACGGCATGTTCTGCGAGGATCGATGTAACGAAGATCCTACCGCGACAGCGGCAGGTAAACTTTTCTGTGCCGAGTTGGCAAAGCTTTTTGAGAGATAAAATGAATACAATTCCACAGCTACTAGCCACGGCGTTTACTGTTTTGGGCGTTGCAGCTTGTTTCGACAACGCTCAGTGGTCTGCGGCAGCGTGTTTGGGTGTGGCTGTATACTGGGCGCTAGAGACGCTAAAAAACAAATAAGCCTCCGAAGCTCAAACGGCCCGGTTGGAGTGGCTTTCTTTTGCCGAGGACAAAACCTCCAAAAACGGAGGTACTAAGGGTACCCCCAAAAAAAGAAATTTAGTTCTTGACATTCTTTTCGATCTTTGATACTATATACATACGCTGGTAATTGACCAGCACACGGCGGTATAGACATTTATGGAGAGTGGCCAGACTGTAAATCTGGTTTTCGGGAGAGACAACTAGGTTCGATTCCTAGTACCGCCACCAAAAACATTAATTTAGGTTAAGCAACACCTTTTTCTCAAGGTGACGATACGCTAGAGCAAAGGGTGCAAGTCCCAAAAATCTTTGTTTAACGAGAACGAATTAATAGTTTCCTTTATGATGCTAATGCAAATATCATCAGAAGGTTTTTACATGCCCCAGGATCGGGTCTTGCGTAGTACGTCATGCTAGCTAAGGACAGCGCGACCAAGTTCAACTCTTGGCAGAGGGATACAGGGAAAATTTTAACCCGTTATGCAAACGGTCGTAACAAGACTGAACGGGGGAGTTACAAACTTGTATTCCGTGGGCACTTTAACAATTTAATTTATGCCTCCGTAGCTCAATAGGCAGAGCAATCGGCTTTTAACCGAGAGGTTGGGGGATCGTCACCCTCCGGGGGTACTAAAACATTCTTTTGCTCAGGTAGTCTAATTGGTTAGGATCCTTGATTTTCAATCAAGTTCGTGCGAGTTCGAATCTCGTCCTGAGTACTTTTATGGGTCATAGGTTGATACTCCTGCCAGAGTATGCGGCTGATTCTTCCTAATGCGTGGCAGCGTCGGACGGTAGACTCGCAAGCTCGTAACTTGCTGTGACCAGCCATTTTCTTCTTGACATTCAGCCCTAGCTTTGCTATAATATAAAGACTGGAGAACCAAATTCGTGAGCGTCAAAAAAGTAGACATTGTGCCGGGGAATATCGTAGTTGTTACGAATGCTAATGTAAAGGATTGGCCCCGTAATGGCACCGGTCCAGTGTCGTGGGATAATCCTAGCTTCGCCGGTGGGTGGGCTACGGAGGAAAACTATCCGTTTCTTTTTGCCAACGTAGGTGAAAAACTTTTGATTGTCGAAGGTCCGAAACGACGACGGCAAGTTAACACCGTAATTGTTGAGGTTCGTGGACAGCAGCGAGAAATCATTTACAGTGCAATTCGTTATAATTGCGATTTAATACTTGACATTCAGCCCTAGCTTTGCTATAATATAGTTGTTGGTTAGGGAAGAAACAAAAACAGAGACTAATTAAAAAACATTGCGGGATCGTCTAGTCAGGTCCAAGACACTGGTTTCATACGCCAGCAGCGTGGGTTCAAATCCCACTCCCGCGACCTAACACCGTAAAGCTTAGGAGCTTTCAAATGACTACAGCCGAACTACTTCAGGAATTCAAACAGGAACCGTGCAAGTCGAGTGAGCCTCATCGGAAGGCAATCGTTGCACAACTCAAGTCACGCTTGACTGAGAAAGAATACAAGCGTTTGTCGAACGCGCGAGGCGACTCGTTCAAGTATGACGTAGATCAATTGATTTTGAAGTACAACGGCTAATTATAAAATGTGGGGGGGCATGTACCAAGGGGGCGACAGTGCCTTGCACGCACCGTGTGGTGGGTTCAATTCCCATCCTCTCCACCACTTTTTCCTTGACATTTAGCCCGAACTGTGAGACAATATAGGTATGGAAAATCAAAATACTTGTAAGCGTTGTGGCCGAAGTCGCGGTGAAGATTCGGGAGATTGTTTCAACCCGAACAACGCAGTATGCCACGATTGAGTGAGTTTGTTAGTCTCACCCAAATCAACACTAGCAGCAGTTTGTTGGGTTCTGCTTTATCAAAAACCTTTGTTTGATTCCGTAGCTCAGTGGTAGAGCGCCGTCCTGTTAAGTCGGTGGTCCTCGGTTCAAGTCCGAGCGGGATCTCCAGATTGCGCGGTGGCAGAGTGGTAATGCACACGGCTGTTAACCGTAGGTTTCTGAAAAGTTACGTAGGTTCGGTCCCTACCCGCGCAGCCAAACAACCCTTAAACACAGGAAAATAATACATGGGTGCTGAAACTTTTATTGTCGAGACCGAAGGCCGTAATGCCAAGAAGGCCTTTAATAAAGCGCGTGACGAAGCCTGTTATCTCTACGGCCACGCTGGCTATAGTGGCACGTTGGCCGAAAAGACCTCGTTCATTATGATTGACGATGTACCGGCAAGCGTTACGGATTTCGAAGCATACGCCGACGACCTTATTGAACGTGGTGATTCACGAATCGATGATAAATGGGGACCGGCTGGCTGCATTGATTGCAGAGACGGTACTTATATCTTTTTCGGATGGGCATCTAGTTAATATCAAGGCTGCCACGTCTGACAGCGACGGCTATTGCAGCGTCAATGTTAGCCTGCGCAACAGCGAAGGTGAGATTGTTGTTCCATCGCTTGAGTGTACGTGTGTTTGGGGGCCTTCTTGGTCTGGCCAACGCCGTGTACCAAAGGCCCCCGAGCGCTAGCGTTTAAAACAAATCATGGGAGCGTATACCCCCGAGCTTATATCTCGTAGAAAGGTTAACTGGTTACATGAGGGTTCAAGTCCTTCCGCTCCTACCAAACATTTACTAAGGTTTATATAAAATGGCAATTAATGATCCTTAATATGGTATAATACTAGTATGAAGTGGATAGAATTTAAAAATCGTAAGCTACACTTTCTGACCAAATGCCAATATGGTTTTTTGGGGGCGTCGTTCTGGCTTTTGGCGGTTACGACAAACCCGCTTTTGCAAGCAGCGTGGGCTTGTGTCGCAACGTACACATGCTACACCGCCGTATACCAGACAATTGTCGATTTGGTTATTGAATAAAACTATGAGCCGTCAAAACGATTATAAAGCCGAGTACGAAAAATATAAAGACGTAGAACTCGTACAAGGTAAAGTATACGCTCACAAGAACACTGGCATACATAAATTCCGTTTGGAAGCTTATGACCGCATTAATAACGTGGCAATTCTTGTAAATATTGACAACGGACATGTAAAATCTAAAACAGCCCATTGGGCTAGAAAACATCTTAGGTTGGTAAATGACTCGTAAAGACTATGAAATGATAGCACAAGCTGTCAAACAAACTCGCTCAGATTCAATCTACGGGAGCGATTTTGTTGATTGTCACACTCGCATCGTACTAGACAAATTTGTGCGTAATGTGACTAAACAACTAAAGAAAGACAACCCTCGTTTTGATGAAAACAAGTTCATCAGGTTTTGTGAGTTTAATGGCGGATAAATTTTACATTGGTAAACTTGTCCTGTGATCACTGTCTCCCGGGTCGCCCATCTACGGATCGACTCCACTGATAGGAATTGTTTTAGACCGCCGCTGTGCAGCCGATGGTCAAACCCAATCTCTTATTTATTGGATTTCGAAATTTGCGAATAGACAGAACGTGTGGGTTAATAAAAAATATATGGCAGAATCAAAATATCACTTGACATAAGCTATGAAGTACGATATACTATAAATAATGGTTGAAGAAATTACAATGACGCTAACGGTTGACGAAGCTATTCTTGTTTTTGCAGCCATCCAAATGCTGGATAAGCCAGCTACTGAACAAATGGCCCAAAAGGTAAAACTCCAGTTGCGAGATAAGCTTTTGGGGAAGGAATCATAACGGTGTGCTATATACTAGTACGACATATGGATGACAATATATATTATATTTAAATTATTGTTTTTGGTTGCGCCGAGCATATATTTCCGTGCTAATTATCATTTGATATGAGGCAAAAAGTGGCGGCTAGGCAGTGCATGGAGCGTGCTGAGTCTTGTTATTTGTAATCGGTTGAAGGCTATACACGATGTACCGGATGCCAAATTATTGGATATTATAGAATTTTAGATGGGGCCTACATACTTATTATCATGTGGGTCTCGTTTTTATAGGGGTATAGCTCAGTTTGGCAGAGCGGGAGGCTTTGAACCTCCGTCAGTCGTAGGTTCGAACCCTGCTACCCCCACCAATTATTATGAAAGGTAAACTTGTAACTTGTGATTATCATGGCAACTTCTATGTCGGATTTATCACAAAAGAATTTCAAGATTCAATAACGGTACGACGGGTTTTAGGCCCAGCGGGTCGCACAAATTTAATCAACACCGTAAATAAAACAGTATTTGATTTTAGTTGGAAGCTTTATGCTTGACAAGCTACAGGAAGTATGGGATACTATAGATGATGGAATTAACAGTTAGTTCGGGCGATGTAGATTTTGTAATTCAGCAAGCGCTGGATGTTCCACAAAACATTATTGATCGAGAAACAAAAGAACACAAGAAGAAGGTAAAGAAAAAGAATGTGGGATCTAAATAGTCTAGTTTCACACCTCCCGTTTTTGTTGGACAATCGCCACCTGTTGCCGTGGGTAACAGGTCAATGGCTCCGCTCAAATATCTCAATTGCCGAAATGGATGAGCAAATTTCACCTTCACCCGAAACTCAACCAGAGAATTAATATTCTCTTATGACATACGCGCATGAATAATCTTTTCTCAATTGGTGAATTAGTGTGGGATAGCGTCGACAAATCCCCAGCTTTGGTTGTTAACACATACAGTATCGTCGCCCACGCCGGAACGCGCTCATTTCCGGTGTGCGATTTATATTCCTGGGCCAGACCGGCGCTGGCCTATGCTGTGCCACAACATGAACTTACACCGCTAACCATTAATAATATCAAGAAGTTGCGTGATGAAGGATACCTCTCAAATTCATGAAGGCTTAAAATTCTTTGACAGTGAAATGGGTTTACACGGTATACTGGTTTTTGTTGGTGGAGAAATGTGTAAGGTTTGGTGGGCTGATGGTAGTAGACACTCATGGTGTTTAACAGAAGACGTTGTAAATGATATCAACTCAGGAATAATTAGAATCATTGAAAGCTCGACCGATAAAATTAGCTAAGCTTGCGACTGGCCAATTAATTAAAGGTCGCCAACCGGGAATTTATTTAGGCCCGACGATAACGATAACTAATGAATTGCTCATGAGTCCAGCTAAGGCTATGTATAAATGTTTTCACTGTAAATGTGAACATCGATGTCGATTCGGCAGGCTTAAAGTTTACGATGGTAAGCAAAAGAATTTTGTTGACTTTATAGCCGAAATTTGATACTATATAGGAGTAGGATGAACAATCGAAAGGGGCAAAAAAACATGAACCTTGATAGTATATTTGCTAGCCTTGACGCCGTGACGAATCAGCTTACGCCGTGGGAGACAAATTTTGTTTCTAGCGTAAAGGAACAACACCAGCGCCGGGGGCGTCTGAGCCAAAAACAGGTTGATATCCTTTGCCGTGTGGCAAAGTCGAAAACTCCTGAAGCCAAGCAGGCCAGGGAGGCGTGGACCAATGCGTGGACCGCCGAGAAAGCGGACAACCTTCGCGTTGCGGCGGCTTATTACAAGACCACGGATTATTACCAAAACGTCGTCGACCGTATTTTGGATAACCCTGAATATGTGCCAAGTGAAAAACTTTACACTGCCATGTGTACTAATAAATATGTAAAGCGAGTCCTCGACGCATATGCTACAGACCCGAAATTTAACATCGGTCAGATGGCTGTTGTAAAGAGCCCAAATCGACAGGTCGCCCACGATCATCGTGCGTTGATTTCTAAGCCTGTGCTGATTCTCAGTGTACTAGATAAAATTTTGAGCCCAGCAAAGGGTTCGAAAATGTATCTGGTCGCCAGTGTGGCGAATCCACTCAAACAAGTGGAGCTTGAAGAACGGGATTTGAAAAGCTTCAAACGCCGTAAATAAAATAAAATACGAAATTAGGCCTTGACAATTTGGTCAAGGCTTGGTATAATGTATATGTAGAGTGGAGGTTGGGGACAAGCCGAGCACCATGCGATAGAGCAATGACGCTTTGTTTTCCATTTTACGTATGTGGCCGGTTTAAACCGGCGAACCACAGTGAGGCGGATTAATTTTCTTGGTTTTCCCGGATCGACACCATCGTTCAAAAAAAACAAAAAACCAAGCGGCGCTAGCAACCGGAAGTTACCAACATTATTATACTTTTTGGAG
>Ga0080013_1004235_pt1 | contig 14288 bp, 9 predicted proteins | sample ETNvirenome_6_85_FD_69236 | JGI IMG/M metagenome (GOLD analysis project Ga0080013, IMG submission 69236) | Marine viral communities from the Pacific Ocean - ETNP_6_85 (SPADES assembly) (version 2) | ecosystem: Environmental > Aquatic > Marine > Oceanic | place: Pacific Ocean | collected 2013-06-19
TTATAAAGTGATTAAAGATAATATACCCTCTAATATGCTTTTAGAACCAATTAGATTTGATAAAAACTATGGCAAGGCATATGTGGTTAATAATTTATATGAAAAAGCTAAAACATTAGATTTTGATTTTTTTTTAAGTGTTGATTCGGATATAATATTTTCTACAACCACCAATAATTTGTTTGAAAGATTATATGATATTGGAATTGAATCACCTTCTATTATTAAAAAACCTTTTGGCTTCGCGGCGCTCCAGCAAACAGGAAATTGCCGTCATCAATTAACAAATGTAAATCAATATTATATTAAAAATCGATTTAATGAGCAAGAGGCATTACTTCAACCCTCTCAACCATCTGGGCTTGGTGGTGGGTGCTTATTTATTAACCGAAAGTTTTGGGATAAAATTGGTGGTTATAAAGTGATGGGGGTTTATGCTGGAGATGATGCATATTTAACCCATGATGCGTCTTTGGTTGGTTGTTCTTATCAATTAGCCTCAAATATTTTAATAATGCATCCCCCTGAAAGTGATCAAGAATATGTTGAATGGAAATATAAAATGTTACACAATGGTTCTTATGATGGCAAAAACAGAAATATGCTAGAATTGAGCAATGATGTGAAAATATATGATGAATTTTGGGAAACCAAGCTTGAAGATAAATAATTATTTTAAAATTTATAAAAAGATGATAAAATATATAAAAAATGAATGGAATTAAAGTCGCTGTAGTTATTCATGCATTTCATTTAGATGTACTTGGTGAGCTTTTATCTTATTTGGAAAATATGATTTGCAAATTTGACTTATACTTAAATTTTGCAGAAATAACAAACACAAATAAAGAGCAAGTTTATAAAATTCGCGAAGAAGTAAGTGCTAAATTTCCCGAGTCGTGTTATTTTTCAACCTCAGACAATCGAGGTCAAGATTTAGGGGGCTTTTTTGCTTCTACTGAAGAAGCTCGCAAGAGAAAATTGTCATATGATTATGTTTGCAAAATACATACAAAAGCAAGTGGCTCAAAGCTTTTTTATCCAATACGGGGTGGTCCTTTGTGTACCCAAACTCAGTGGCGTCAAGAATTATTAGAAACATTATTGGGAAGCAAACAACAAGTAAAAACTATTTTTAATATTTTTGAAACATATCCTAATATGGGTTTAATATCTAATAATAAATTTTATTGTAACGATTTTCTTAAATTTGCAAACGAAAAAAATTATAATTATTTTATGAAAAAGCTCAAATTAAGAAGAGAGAGCTGTTGGCCTTATGCTTCTGATTTTCTTGCTGGAACAATGTTTTGGATGCGCGGCGACATTTGGGATTTTTTAATGAACAAAGAAATTACTATAAACGATTTTGAAAAAGGTACAGCTTCTGATGGTCTAAAGTCACATGCTTTTGAAAGAATATTCGGGGCTGTTGTAAGACATCTTGATTATGGAGTTTGGATGTTTTAAGAATCCATGTAAAATTGAAATGAAAAAAAATATTTATAAATACAACTTTAATAAAAAAATAAAAAACAATATTTTTTCTATTCAGCAACTTCATATAAAATCTCAACCAAGCTTTTATAATCAATTTGTTAATGAGTTTGTTGTGTTTGAGATGACTTATAAAGGTGAATATATTGAAGCTAAGAATTATAATTCTGATTTGCCTCTCTTATTGTTATCTATTAAAGATAACTCCGAATTATTAAAAACTACATTAAATAATTTGCGTACTTATGGTATAGATGCTCTTTCAAATATTTTGGTTATAGACGACAGGCCATCAAACGAGTTAAACAAAAAGACTGCTAATAATTTTGAATGTTCTTATTTGAAAGTTGTGAACAATGAGAATATTTTTAATTTTTCAATGCTTCACAATTTAGCAGTTCATATCGTTCAACAAAAACATAAAAATTTAAAAACAATTATTCTGTGGAATTCTGATTTGTGGGCCAAAGATTCACAAACTGTTCCAGAGTTACTAAAATTACATAAGGAAAATCAAAGTACAATTTCGGGAACCAAGCTCGTATATCCTGATCAAACGTTTGATTATTGTCAACCTTCGAAAGCAAATACAGTACAATTTGGTGGTTCAATGTTTGGTCCAAGAACAGATATGGTCGGGCTATTCCCTTTCCACTTATATCGAGGTTATTCTCCAGAAGATGAAAAGGTTAATTGCAACAAGGGTGAATTATTTATTACAGGTGCATTTATGATTGTGGACGCAAAATGGTTTATTAAATCTGGTGGTTTTTGTCCGGTTTTTACAGTTGCGCTTCAAGATGCTGATTTATGTTTAAGAGCTATATTACAAAGTAAAAAGGTTTTTTATTTTGGAAAAAATTTAGAGTTATATCATTATGAAAGCTATCTGCGGGGTTGGCGTGATGAAAATATAAAACAACCGGATCGTATTGATGAAAAAGTTTATACTAAACTTTGGGACGAGAAAAGAGTAAGAAACTTGCTCTTTAAATTTGAATAAGGAGAAAATATGGAATACAAATTATCAAATCAAGCAATAGGGGCTATTATGATGGCCCTTCAAAAAGGAATTACGGAACAAATAGACATTACAAATATATTACAAGAATTTAATCTTGTTGAAGGTAGTGATGGCTTGGTGGTTCAAAACCCACCAACGTTTACTGCACCAGAGGCTTCGGAAGAAGAGGCCAATGCCTAAGTATGTTTATTTTTGTAAGGAGTGTGAAGAAAGCTTTGAGATAAAACATTCTTTGCAAAAAACATGCAAAATTTGTCAACTTTGTAATACGGAAGGTCAATTGGAGCGTAGACCTTCTAGTGTTTTTATAAGAAAAAAAATAAGTAATTTAAGCACTAAATCAAGACCTGGAGAGATTATTAAAGCTACAATTCAAGAGATAAAAAGTGATTTGGGAAAAGAACAACAAAGATTAAAGAATAGGAGTCTAGAGGATGTTTGATAATATTACTATAATTTTAGGGGTGGTGTGTTTGTTATCGCTTATAGCAAATGTTATTTTCATTATATATATGCGACAAGTTCTTATGCAGGTTTTTAATGCAGCAGAAGAAGCTTCTGTAATTTTTACAAGATTAGATGCTTTTCGTGAGCATCTTGATAAGATTTATGAGACACCCACATTTTATGGAGATGAGACTTTAAATGCGCTATTAAAGCATGTGAAAGAGACTTCTGATTTTATTGCTCAATATGAGAATGTCTATTCTTTTACACAGCCGGATTTATTAGAACAATTAGAAGCGGCTTCGATGGAGGCGCAAATAGAAGATGAAGAAGAAGCGCAAGAAAAAGAGTAATCAATATTTTACAATTGTTCATGAAAACGCAATTCTTGAATATATTAATTCCGACATTCAAAAAGATCGGAATAATATCTATAGGTATGTAATTCGACCAGTTTTCGTAGAAATGATTAATAAGATTGTTTTTACTTATAAATTTACAAATCTTCCTAATGTCGAGGCTCTTAAAGATGAGTGCGAAGTTCATCTAATAACTGTTTTAAGCAATTTTGATCCATCAAAAGGCTCAAAAGCTTTTTCATATTTTAGTGTGATAACAAAAAATTGGTTTATAGCAAAAGTTAAAAAGACTGCTATTCAACTTAAGAGAGAAGCTAATTATGATGAAATTTCTAAACAAGTAGAGATGGAAAAACTTTCCATTTATAATCAATATGATTATCAAAGAGAAAAAAAAGAGTTCCTTGAACATTTATGGGGAGAAATAAGACGATGGGAAAAGCAAAACCTTAAAGAGAATGAGAGAAAAGTTTTAGAGGCGATTAAGATTCTTTTTACTGATGCAGACTCTATCGAAATTTTCAACAAAAAGGCTATTTATTTATACATTAGAGAAATTACTAAACTGAACACAAAACAGGTTTTGAATAACTTGAACAAATTCAGGATAGAATATTCTAATTTTAAAAAGAAATGGGACGATTAAATAAAAGTTTTGATTCGCTAACTGAAGAAGCTCTTGGAAATATCCGAGCAGATCGAGAACAGACTAAAGAACTGCTTAAGGATTTGATTAAATATCTTTCCGGTGATGATCATAGGCACAAAGAAGTTGGAATAACTGCTGCAAAATATGTTGAAACACTTCAACGCTCAAATGAACAATTAGTTAAAATTGTTGCCCTTAAACGAAAGGATGAGGGTGAAAATACTGATCTTTCCCAAGAAGAAAGAGATGAAATTTTTAATCAATTAAATGAGGAAGAATAAATAATGGGTGGCGAACAAGAATTATTTGGTTTGGTGCCAATGGCACCCGCCCCCACGACCCAAGCGGGCAGGCGCGCCGAAGCGGAAGCGGCGGGCTACGGTTATGATGCTGATACCTGGGGTTGGGTCAATGTGGGCATCGGCAATCCGGCAGCTGCTAGACGAGCCCAACGAGGCGCGGAAGGCCGAGCCGAAAACGCAATGAGAAACCGCGCAAGCGCAGCCGGTAGAACTCCCACGGAGCAAAGAGCTTGGGAAAAAAAGACGAATTATAAAGACGTTTTTGGTGATGCGCTCATTAAAAAAGAAGAAGAATATGCCGCTGCTAAAAAAGCACAAGAACACAAAGAAAATCTAGAAAGATTAGCCAAACAGGAAGAGCAAAGGCAGAAAGACATAGAGAGGCAACAACGCGCCCTCGACGAGATCGCGACCGCGACTTTAGAAATACCACGATCAAAACCAACACTCGAAGAAACTCTTCGCCCAAGAACTTGGTATGGAAATGCCCCAAAACCAAAGTTAGTTCAAATTGATGCTCAACCCGAACCAGCAGCAGATCCTGCTTTAGCTGTATCTAATAATACATTTCAAGTGAAGCTTCCTACCACTAATGAATGGGTTGCGCGAGTTTTATATGTGAAAGAAATTCCTGCGCCCAATGATAAATGGTCATATGAAAATGCTCCTGCAAAATATTATGAAATCCGCGCAAGACGAGTGGCGGCGAGAGGTTGGTTTCTTGAGGTAAATCCAGGCGCAGATCCTGAGAATTCTGATCTTGTTCTCCCTGATCCTTGTATAATAGATTTACAGATAAAAGATAAAAGTGGTGGTAGTCGTGGTGCTACAGACAAAGAGAGAGTAAATGCAATATTTATGCATCCGGTGTATAAACCTAAAACCATAAATATGAGAATACCCACTCCTGGTGATTTAATCAATGTTTCATTAGAGCCTGGACGCACTACAGGATATTATACGGGATATATTGTAAATCGCCCAATACCAGACGAAATTAAAGATTATCGAAGTCCACAATCTACTAAAGCAAAATTAGCAAAAGATTTTCCAAGAAAAAAAGAGGAAGAAAAGACCAAAGGGGGGTGTGCTAATGGAAACGTTTCTGACAATGAAATAGCTAATTTAAAATATATTATTTTTAAGGGGAAAAATCGCTGGCCCAAAGGTATGATTAGCAATCTACAACCAAATGCTAAAAGATTTCTTAAAGCACTTGATGAAGAAGCGAAAGATGCAAAAACTAGAATAAGGATAAATAGTGCAATTCGTAGTGATATTTCGCAAACTTATGTGATGTATCATAATTGGCAGAGTGAAGCTGAACCGGATTCGGTGCGTTTGGATCCCTTTGGGTCTTCCGATGAATATATCCGAAAATTGTATAGCTTTTGGGGTAAAAGTGATGTTGAAAAAATGTTGAAAGTTTTTCGCGAGATTCACAAACAAAAAGGGTGGAAAAAGGCTTCGAAGGCTACGAAATCAAATGGAGCCACAATAGCTGCCAAGCACAGATCGGGACATGCCAAGGGGTATGCCTTTGATCTTAGTTTTAAAGTAGGAAACACCGCTACTAATTGGATGGTAATAAAAAAAGCTGCTAAAAGAACCTGCTCTCGTATTCTTGTTGAAAAAGATCATTGGCATGTGAGTGCTAAGTCTGGCCAAAAATTTGGGTGGAGTACAGAGAAATTTGGAAGAAGATTTGGATGGCTTGAATCAAAAAAAGGGCCACCAAAAGAATAGGGAGTTTAAATGAACGATAGTAATAAAAACACTAAACCCAAACAACCGCAAGCACTTTTAGTTGATCCAAAGCTTTGCCCAGCATTTAAAGATGTTAACACGGGCCACATTATTAAAAATGCTCTTTTTGGTGGAGATTTAGCCGAAGGTCAACCCATCTTTAATCAACTTACTTGTGAAGACGTTATTTCTGGAAAAAATAATACATGGATAGTATTAGGTCGTGATCGACCCGGAGGAGCAATTTCGGGCAATATTAACGCTACTCAAGCTGGTGCAATTGATATTGTAGTGGGTCGCATGGGTCAGCAAGTTAGACAATGCCTTAAAGATGGAAATAAGATTTATACAGATCCTATATTTAGTGGAGATGCAGGTAGGATTTATATATCTCAGAAAACAGCAATAGATAAAAATTTTAATTTAACTGCTGGAACGGTTGGAAGTCCGGGTTTAGATACTGATGGAAAAACTGTTGCTCAAGAAGCTGCTGAATCTGGTATTGCAATTAAAGCAGATCAAGTTAGGGTAGTTGCTCGTCGTTCAATTAAGCTTGTAACAATGGGTCTTGAAGAAGGTCCATCCGGTGGTGAAGACAATTATCGCTCTATTCAGGGAATTAATATTATAGCCGGAAACAATACAGATGGTCCTAAAAATAATATGCAACCTTTTGTTAAGGGCATTAATTTAAAGGATGCATTAACAAAATTGAGTAAATTGGTAGAAGAAGTGGCTGGTGTCGCCCACCAAGCATTGTTGTGGCAAGATGAAACCAATGCAGCCTTGGCCGATCACTTTCATATATGGGGTAACGGTGCCCAACCCACTTCAGTAAGCCATCCTCTCTCAACTGTTGCAAAAAACACGGTAGATGCCCATGCTGATACTTCAATGTCCGACTATGAAACTGTTATGGAAAAGATTGCAAAATTTAGAGCTAATTATCTTTTTGATAGTGGAGATAAATATATTAATAGCAGATGGAACTATGTTAATTAAATATGGCCGATCCCAATAACATAAAACCTTTTATAACTCCTGATTGGACTCAAATGGATGGCCGAAGTAAGCCATTTTATCAGGCTGCTAGTGGAACTTTGCCCGACAGATATTCGGCCACAGTTTTATCCCAATATGCAACTACTGGTGGTAATGAACGCCAAAATCGGATGAATGAGACTACAGGTTCTGGTCTTAATAGAATATTACGTCATTATTCTAAGATGCCAAGTGGTTCCATGAGTGGTGTTCGCGCTGAAGATTTTTATATTTCTCCGCGCCCTAACGCCAAGATGAAGGTTCTTGTATCTTTTCCTGTTGTAGATCTTAATCTTTTACCCGACAAAAAATTAACATATTCATCTAATGTAAGCCCCGAATATGAAATCAAGTTAAATACTTTTGATATTAAGACAAAAATAAAAGTTGCTACAAAATCTCTTGTAAAATATGGTTTAGAGATCGAAAAATTTCATGGTAAAATTTATGGATTTAATTATGATAAAGAGTCTTCCAAATTATTAGGGTTTATGCCCGCACTCATAAAATTAATGGAAGAAAATAATGTCATTTTTTCGGAATCTGAATCTGATTTGATTACTCTTTTTGCGACTTCAACATATGACATTATATATGGAACACTTAGTCGAGGTACTACCCCAATTGTTTTATCGAAAGGTTTTGATAATTTTGTAGATAATCCAAGTGTTAAACACAAAAGAGTAATTAAAATTTTATCTCAATTGGATGAGTTGGACCATACTATCAAAAACAATAAAAATCTTTCTTGGTCCCAATTTTTTGATAAATTTATATATGATCCTCCAAAATTTGATTTTTCTATTCCACGACCATCGAGCCCAACTTTAAAAGAAGATATAGAAAAGGAATTAGAAAAAGATAACAAAAATCCTATTAAAACTAAAGAACAACTACATTTGTTTGCAGGTTTTGTAAATTTACCCGAAAACAATAAATCTTTGGCCGACTTTTCCGAAAAAGCTTCAATTTTTATTGGCGATAGCATTATTGGGAATTTGGAACAACTAGGAAATACGGTTGAGGATGTTAGTGCAGTTTTTGAAGATGTTCTAAATGCTACTGGTTTAGATGGAATTTTAAAAGCTGCGCTTGATTGTTTGGATATTAATACCGAATGGGGTCTTGGAACAGCAAGTCAAAATCTTTTAGACTCAGTTAATCAATTATTTTCGCAAATTGAGCGTGGCTTGCCGCATAACGTTCCTACCATTTCATTGCCCGATGATATAGAAATTGTAAATCTTTTAAGAGATATTGGAATGACGATTTTGAAAACTCTTATTGGCGCAGTTATTGGAGCACTCATAGCTTTAATTCAAGAATTAATTAAGCTTATGTTTCAATTTTGTTCTGAATGTTCAATTAGAACTGAAGATGGGTTTGTAAAAAAATATAATAAATTAAATTTTGGAAAAGGAACTGGAACTACTTGGGGTCAATTCGCAGGTGATGTTTTGGGTAGTGGCGCTGTATGGGAAGGTGCCGGTCATGCATTGGCGGGAGGTGTCATCGGCGCATTTGGCAACTCAGAATGGTCTGGAAATCTTGAATCTTTTTCACAAGGAGTTCTTAAAAATAGTATTAATAATATAGATAAACTTTATGATCATGAAGCACAAAGAATTTTTGATATTTTAAAGTCAGAAATTGCTGGGGATACCTCCCTGCCTTATAGTGGAATGGGGCCTACTGGCTATTTTACGGGCACCGAACAGGCAAAGAATGTTCTTGCTTTTCAATTTGGGAGTACACCCGAAGAACTTAATAAATCGGGATTTACCAAAGAAATGACCCTTTCTCAAGTTCTCGAAGTTGTAAAAAGAAAGTCGCCTTGGTCAGCCGCTGTTTTCCAAGAAGCCTCTAAACAATTGTCTGAGTATCTTGATGTGGTATTGACCTCATGGACTCCAGGTGAGATAGGAAATGCAATGTTGGGGTGCGGTATCCCACCAGAAGCCAACGAAGTTGCTCGTAATGCATTACCCTCATTTCCAGCTTTAGATTTGACGTTGCGTGGAGATGACGACGCCGGTACAGATGATAATCTTGCCGACGTTTGGGCGACAATGGGGAAAATGGTTGGGCATGAACCAGTATTGAAAGCGATTACACAATTGGCCGAAGATATTCCCGACGAACTTAAGTGTCTAAGTGATTTAGACGATAGTAATTTGAGACGAAGATTATTAGCAGAAAAAGATCCCACCTTAGATCCTGAAGAAATTGCTGATCAAGTAGCAAAAGCTAAAAAACGTAATCGAGATAAAATTCAAGAAATAAGTGATTTAATTGGTCGAGGGGATATACTTCAAGGCAAAATGCCTCCTTTATATTGTAGTGCTAGTGTTGATGGCACAATTATTCCTGGTATTCTGCCCGTTTCTCACCCTACAACTGTTTTTGCGATTAAAAGAGCTTTGGATACAACATATGATTCGTTAAAGATGACTTTTAATACCGATGTAAGTACCTGGGTTCCGGCATTATCCATCAAGACAGTTACATCCGTAGAAGTAGAACGAACCACTGTTATAAGAGGAGGCGTTTTCGGCGGCGGCGAACGCATTTGGAATCCCGATTTTAGAAAAATGGTTCGTGAAGGGTTAGTCACATATGGATCTCTTCCATATGGTTCAATTGTTCCTGGTTCTCGAACACCACCTGAAGATAGAGATGATCCATTTGATCCTGAAGATGACGGCGATCCAACTGAAGTTAAATATAATTATTGGCTGGCGGGTTTCTCTGATGAATGGGCAAATCCCGCAGGTATGGGAATGTGGGAAGAAGGCCAATCGGAGCCTACGCCTGAACAAGAACATGATTGGGAAAGAAGGAATATGATTCTTAAACCTAGATTTAATGAGGATGGAGATCGCCAAGGCACTCTGACAACTGGTGGAAGAACTTGGGAAAATTTACCTCCTATATCTTCTACAATTGGTACAGGAAGGTTTCTTTATGGTTTTGATTGGAAAGATCGTCCTGTAAAACCAATGGATTATACGAGACAATTTGGTTATTCACCCATTCCTGTTTATGAAACAAAAGAAGGTCCACCAAACTTTATCCCAGGCGCAAGAGAAACCTATCGAAACATGTGTACTGATACAAATTTATTTGATATTACTTTAGGGAACCCTCAAAATGTTTACTCTTTCTTTGTTCCTAATACCATGTTAAAGAATGCTGGTATAGATTTTCAAAGAATTAAAGAGGGCATTAACACATATAGCGGAGAACTTGTTGATAAAATTAAAGTTGACGGTATTTGGGATAAAATTAGGAATTCTCTTGATGCAATTAATAGTTCTAAATTTAATATACAATATGTTGTTCCTTCATTTAATAGTCCTCCGAATACTTCTGGGGAATATGAGATTCCAAAAGATGAATATCGAATGGATTTTTCCATTGATACGCCCGATTTTCCGAACTCAGGCGCTGATGCATTTTCTACAATGAGGTTGGCTGGGGTAAAAGATTCTGTAGATCTTCCAGATCCTGTTAGGAGAGTAATCGAAAATCAGTCTCTTGACATTGTAAGACAACCACTATTTCCTTTTGCACCAGTTCAACCTCAAGTGGGTTATTTTTATGATTTTGCAAATCATGTGTGGGAAACTGGTGGCACTTTATATCGTAATGGTCTTAAAGTTCGCGGAGATTCTTATGGCCTCACATATTCGATGCCCAGGATGTATTCTAGTGATGATCATGAATCGACCATTGAAGGATTTGGGAATGTAACATTTGACACACCCGACACACCCGAAACCTTAAAAACCGCATTTATACAAGCGCAATATCGTAATGATACTTATAAAAATCTTTTTAAAGATTTATTTTGTAGTTTTACTAATCAAATTGCTGAGTCTCCTTATTTGCAATTAGGGCCGAATGAGGATGGAAAGCCTGGAATGTTGAGTGTTAATTTTACTCCTGCAAAACTTTTAGGATGGGATCCAACCTGTCAAAAAACTTTATTAGACGTAGACATTATTAAAGAACAAATTGTTAGGGAACATGATCTTTTAAAATGTATTAAACGAAATTGGCGAACTGAAAAAAATATGGAGAGCAACAGGAATAGTCCTTACCAAGTTGCAAGCCGTGCCGGTTGTATATTATTAACAGTCAGAGTTTACGTTATAGAATATGTCTTAAGATTTGCTTACGCATTTCATTATTTTACTCCTTCATCTGTAGACGATATTGATCAAACTTCTGTTTTTTATGTTTATAATAAGATTAATCAAGAAGTCGCAGCAAGAGGATTGGGAACTGCATATTATTTTGAATTTCAAAAACAAGCCATTGAACTTTATAACCGAAACAAACCAAAGACTGAACGTCTGGGATTTGATATTGATAGTTCAGGGACTACGTATATTAGTTTTAGAAAAGCTTTGGAAGCTTTAGTTCGTTATCAAATTTTTTCAGTTTCCAGAAGATTATCAAAAGACTTTGTGAATTTACGTGGTGATGTTGATGGAGGTGATCCTCATTCAATTTTTATTCAAGAGTGGCTTCCTACTATTGAACCGCCAAAAGAAGCGAACGAACTGCGATTTGCGAATGATGATGGCACCAATAAAAAGCTTAGGAGTTTTAACGAAACCACAGGGGTTCGAACAGTTACAATGGATGAAATAGCGGCTGTAATGCCAGATGGTACATTATCGGATGAAGCTATTGAACGGATGCCTGATCCTTTTAGGAATCAAAGACAATCACATCCAGTGGGTGAGCTTTTTAGAGGGTATTTTGCTCCCAATCGACATTTAGAAATGTTTTCAGGTTGGTCAACTAGTGATGTGCGGCAGGGTTCGGAGTTACTTTGGCCTGCCGGTGTTTATACAGGAACTCCTCGTGCTGAGAAAGACTCAAGCGGCGGAGTTACTTGGATAACTCGACCAGTGATGATTGGTCCTTCAAGAGAAAGCAGCATTTTAGATCCATCTTCCAGAATAACTGGGGATAAAAATATTGATTCTTCGCTCACTAGTCCTGAAGGCCGTAGTAAATTTTTTGGCTTTGAAAATACACAAAATAGATATGCGCTTGGCGTTTCTCAAACAGAGAAAGATGCAATGACGAGAGTGACACAAATGATGTATGCTTCTCAATTTTGGACACTTCCCGAACCTTTGAAGGTTCCAATAAAACAAGCATCTACTCAAGAATTTAATGAGTGGTATGCAGCAGGAAATGATTTTTTCCGACAAATGGATCTTCCGCTAGGTGCGAAAGACGAAGGAAACCGCACCCAAGTAATCAACCAAGCGGTAATACAGTGGTCGCACCAAAAAACCACCGTATACGACCAGGCACTCAAAGCTGCGATGGAGCAGAGCAACGACGCCGCTTCCGCCCGCGTATCTGCGATGCAGGCACAGAACATCTGGGTAAACACTCATCCCTTGGAAGATGCTAAAGAGGTTGCGGCTGGAAAGTTCGACCAGGCCCACAGAAAAATCAATAATTTAAACGACCTTCCTTTTTGGGCATATGATTTGGAAACAAAATATAATATGGTTGCTGGTTCTTGGTCCGATTACGATCATACTATATCGACGGCACCATCCCCAACGGAAGAAGTCGCCAGTAAAACGAAATTCTTCGGCCCCGGCAGCTTATTGCGTTGGATGACAACCAAAAAAGCAATTTTACAAAAACCAGGTTCATCTGCTGGACCTACGGTAGCAGTCGCTGATACTGATGATCTTTGGAAATTTACTACACAAATGTTTGTTAGTTTTGGTTTGTCTTGGGCCGTGGGCAACAAACTGCCCGATGATCTGCCAATTGCTGAAGTTGGTGGGCCATATCGCCTTCATGTAGCTGATCCTAATCATTCGGGCAGAAACGAAACTATCCTCACCAGGGGCAAAGCCGCATATGGCGAAAAAATGACCTACAATCGAGCTTGGATGGACCCTTATTCAACATCTGTTAAACCTTGGAATCCAGAAAATGTTCCCGATACAGAGCATGAAAGTGGAACTCACCTCAGATTTATCGGTATGCCAGATTTGCCTGTTGAAAGTTTAACTAAATTGGGGATTGAGGCAGGCGGTGTACCTAATACACCCACTGATCGCACTAAAAACCGAGCATTTTTTATAGATCGCCCTTATGATCCCGGTAGTCAATATTCTCTTCCCAAAGGACGACCGAATCATTTATTGTTTTATTTGTTGCCTCAATCTCATTGGCTTGGATGGGCTCTCGGCGCGACAGGACCAACGGCTGCGGGTGGAAAAAGATCAAAATGGTATAGCAATGTTGAACGGGCGATTGAAATAAATCAACAAGGTTATACACAATATATAAGTCTTTTGGATTTACATCCAGATGCAGTTCGCAGGGCTTTAATTTGGGAACAAGGTATGTATATGAATCTTGTGAAAATATTAAATGGGACAATCGAAACTCAGGCTGGTACATTGAAAGCGCCAAGTGCATATTACGGTATCAAGGGTGAAACCCACCGAAAGGCACCCATGGATGCAGAAATTCAATTCTATGAGGATCTTATAATTAAATATGATACGTGGATTAATGAATGGACTGCTGTAATGGACAACCTACGTGAAGGCAAAGAACAAAGAAAATGCGCTCAAGAAAGAGTGACGGAAATTATTAATAGTGGTAAATTGCCTCGTAATGAAATGCAAACTCCTCCAATGTATGATATTAAAGATGGAAATCCAATATTAGAACCGTATATTCGTATAATTGATTACACCACAGAAGAAGCGGCGGCTCTCAAAATTATCCCTAATGTAGATTGGGCTAAAGCAAGACCTGAATTAACAAAAGGTGTTGTAAACATTGATAAATGGGATGAATTTATGGAAAGTCGATTCGGGCAGTCAAACAACCCGAATCATAAACGTCAATTATCGGCTGAAATAATTCCTAAATCTCCTGATGAAGAGTGTGGAGATGATCTGCCATCTCGATCTGATAGATACATAGTGACGGAAACGCCTGCTGGAGAATTACAATTAAAAGATTATTTTAAGGAAATTCATTATGGATTAAGGATAATGTATTTGCCCAAACCTGGTGGATTTGTTGATCCTGAACATATAAGAGAGATTCCACCCGAAAGGTTATCTTACTCTAACCACGAAAAAGCATTTTGGATAAAGGAAAAGATTGCTCTCCCCGGTTTTCTACCCGGTGACGCCCAAATAAGGAGAAGACGATGG
>Ga0080013_1004236_pt1 | contig 14288 bp, 20 predicted proteins | sample ETNvirenome_6_85_FD_69236 | JGI IMG/M metagenome (GOLD analysis project Ga0080013, IMG submission 69236) | Marine viral communities from the Pacific Ocean - ETNP_6_85 (SPADES assembly) (version 2) | ecosystem: Environmental > Aquatic > Marine > Oceanic | place: Pacific Ocean | collected 2013-06-19
CAAACTATAGGGGTAGGGGCGACAATATCGGGTTCTTCAAAATTTGGGGGGCAGATACAGGCATTATATTGCTTTGATAGAGTTTTAACCAATACAGAAAAAGCATATTTATATAATAGTGGGGATTCAAAAATAATCGGGCAATTTGTATCTCCACCACCAGCCCCCCCAGATGAGCAAACATTCACAATAACTGCCACCGATACTTACGACGGCAGCAGCTTAAACAACCTAACAGTAACGGTTTTTAATTCAAGCAACCAATTTAATTATAACACAGAAAACGGTACTATTATTATTTCTAATAAAACCGGGGTAGTTTTGGCCTTTAATAGAAGCTTATATAATTTATCTATTGCGGTAAACGATAGCGGCGGCTATTTTAATAAAAGTTTTGGAAGCATTAATATAACCGACGGGGGCAACTTTACCCCAGACCTATACCAAGCAGTTTTATATATTACCGCCAAAGATGTACTTAATAATTCTGTGGGGGATTTTTTGGCTTCGGTACCCTTACAAAACGCCCAGGCACAAGCAAGTAGCGGGGAACCGGGTATAATTTGCGTACCTTCTACGAATTGCAGCGGCACATCTATACTTTATTTAAGGGCGCAGAACTATAATATAACGGGTAATAAAACTTTAGCGGCAAGTATGCTCAATTACGGGTTTTTGAATACAACCAGCAACATAACTATAAACGCCAAGGACAGCGTAAATATTGAATTGGAATTTTACAGCAATATATTAACCATAAACGCCACCAGCATTATAAACAATAATAAAATACTAAATTTTGATATAAATACGGTTGGTATCGACGTAACTTTTAATAATATCCAAAGCACAACAACCGGGCAAATACAGTTAAATTTAATGGGTGGTAATTATAATTTAAGTTTTGGGGGGGTTAATTATTCAAATACTTATAAGGTAATAAACATTAATTCAAGCGATATTCGCCCCAATTTTACATTTACGCCTTATGTTTATAATAGCGTTAATATTTCTATTTTTGACGAAATTCTAGGCCGCGCCACAAACTTTTTTAATTCTAAAATTGTAAATATTGAATTGGTAAGCGATATATTTAGCCAAAATTACACCACCACAACGGGAACCTTTTACGCGGACTTATTAAGCCCAAGCGATTACAAAATAACATACAGCAGCGCGGACTACGGCAAAAGGGATTACTATTTTAATTTAGAAAACAAGACGCACAACGATATAGAACTTTATTTATTATCAAATACAAACAGCACCGACGTAACTTTTACTATTGTTGATAATACCGGCGCGGCTATTGAAAACGCAACAATAAACCTTAAACGGTACTATGTTGATACAAACAGCTATAGAACTGTAGCTATGGCCCGTACAAACGTAGAAGGGCAGGGGGTAATAGACACACATTTTAATAACGCCTTTTACCAAATATTAGCCGAAAAGGGCAGCTTCTTTACCAATACAATAGGGGCAAAGATATTTACCAATACCCTAGCAATAACCATAGCGACAACCCCCGACATTTTTGAGGATTTAGATATAGTAAACAACGTATTAACCAACCTAACATTTAATAATAATACAGGGGTTTTTAGTTATGTTTTTAATCATTTAGCCGGTACAAACGTTAAGGGCAGATTATTAGTACAACGAACCGAAAGCGGCAAAACAGAAACAATATGCGACAATAGCGACATTTCCAGCGGCGCAACTGTATTATGCCCGGCTACTATTGTAGGTGATAAGGAATATTATAAGGCAACGGGGTTTATAGATACACTTACAGGCAATACGGAATATATTACAGATGTTTTGGATTTTGATAACTGGGCCGATACCGTATTATCAACCTTCAAAAGCAGCGGGGTATTTTTAAGTATAATATTCGCGGGTACTATTGCTAGTTTGGGGTTAGCTTCGCCAGGTATTTCTATTGCTATGTTTTTGGTTGGTTTGTTGGGTATTGTGTTTTTTGGCTTCGCGCCGTTAAGCATTACTATTTATATATCAATAGCTATAATTGGGGGTATTATAATATATCGCTTAAAATCTTAAAATGAAATACGCAAATTTAGTCATAGGATTAGTATTATTTAGTGTTTTTACCTATGTTTTGTTAGATTTTGGCGCAAATATGGGTAATAGTTTGGAAACCGCAAACACCAACGAACTAGAAGAATTACGCGGCGATTATTCTCTAGTAGATGATGTATATACCGAAGGCGACCCATTAAGAGATATAGAAAAAAGCACAGATAGCGGACAGCAACAAAGCGACGCCAACAATTTTTATATTACGGGGGCTTTGCAAGGTACTAAATTAATAGGGGGCAGCTTCAATACATTAAAAAATATAATAAACACAATACAAACAGATTTAGGCATAAACCCTATATTTTCGGCGGCGGGTTATGCTATTGTTTTTGTAATTATTGGTTTATCTATACTATTTATGATAATGCGCTTTAGGGCGGAAGTATAACCAAATGGTAAATATAACAGATATAGGGCCTTACAATATGGAAAATGTAAGTAATTCTAAAGATATTTTGGAATTTGTTATGGCGGTAAACGCCTTAACCGACCATACGTTTATGCTAGGTATTTTAATAGTAGGGTGGTTTATCTTATTTTTAAGTATGAGGGGATACGGCAATAAAGAAGCTTTAACCGCTTCTAGCTTCATAACTAGCGTTATGGCTATATTTTTCGTTACATTGGGGTTTATATCGGTTACAACACTATTATTTATTGTAATACCCGCGGCGTTTATGTTTGCGGCCATATTATTTAGAAAAGATTAGTTTTTTTCTTTTTCTCTATTATAATTTATCATAATTATAATAATATGTATATACTTTTTTATTTATTTTCTATATTGAAACAAACGAAACCACCAGGTAAAAATAAAAAAAGTATAATTTTGTTGTAGAAAGTACACACCTAGTAAAAGATTTATGGCTAAATTAGAATAGAGAAAAAGAAAAAGAAAAAGAGAAAAGTTTATATACTACATAGTATTACTACAGTTATAAGGGCAGTTACCAACTAGAGTAATTGTTTAAAGGTGTTAAAAAATGATAAAAACAATAAAGAAAAAGTATCCAAATTGTAGTGAAATCAAGATGGAACAAGATAGTAGATATAAATCATTAATTGATGTGTATGTGGATGGTAAGCTTATTGGTATGTTTTGTATAAGTGCTTTGCCTGAAATGTTAAAAACGAGAAAGAATGTTTAAATTAATGATTTTAGTTGAAAGGTGTAGCAACATTTAAATTGTAAATGGGTAAGCCCAATATAGGAGGACAAACAAAAATGAACCAAAACGGACATAAGGTAATGAAAGAAAAGACAACAAACCATTACGATAGGAAAAAAGAACTATATACCATTATTGAAGGAATGATTAAATCAGTACCTGGGGGGGTTAAGCAAAACGACATAATACTAGCTGCTATGAGGGCGACGGGCTTCGGGGAACGTATTATAGTACAATACCTAGATTATTTACTGAAGGCCGATTTTATAGCTTTTGATAATAAGGGGATAGTAAAATGGCGCGGACAGTAAGTATAAAGTTTACACAAAAAGAAACAGAACTTATAGATAAGATTAGACAGCATTTAAACCTTAAAAGCCGCAGCGAAACAGTAAAGGCAGCAATATACAAGGCCGCCCAAAACCTAGAACTATGGAAGCCAGGGGAATATACTCTAGTTGAAAAGATAGACAACACCATTTTATAATTAATTTAATAATGAAAAACCCAAAAAGTTTTTACGAATATTCAATATTAGAATATATTTTTAATCCAATAGTAAAATGGTGGTACAAACAAACACTAATAACGCAAATAGTTTTATTAATAATAGGGGTACATACGGGATTTTTGATAGGTAGGTTAATGGGAAAATTTTTATGGGGGTAATAAAATGGAAGACATTAAAAGAGTAAAAGCAAAAGGCAGTTTAAGAGATATTAATTATTATTGTTATAATGCTAAAGGTGGTAATGGGGGTAAAGTTACACCATAAGTAGAAAATAACACCTTCTTTACTTAAGTGCTTAAATCCATTACTTTACCCCCGCCAAAACCTTCATATTATAGACACTTATACGAACCTTTTATATAATTCCATATATAACCCAACCTTTAAACCTTCGTAAAAATGGTAAAACGAAAGATACCAGAAACTATTACAATAGAAGAACTAGGTAAAATAATCAATATTACCAAAAAGCAACACCATAAATTAGCTTTTTTATTGGGCTTTTTTGAGTGTATGAGGGTTAGCGAAATAGTTAAGCTACTACCTGAAAATGTAGATAAGGGCCAAAAAATATTAAGGATTAAGGAAGCAAAGGGGCATAAGGATAGAAACATACCAATAGCCCCGGAATTAGAAAAAAAATTAAGGTTTTTGCCTATTAAATGCGGCATACGGGCCTTACAGTTAAAATTTAAAGAAAATACCAAAAAGGCATTAAATAAAGGTTTAAATTTTCATACCTTACGGCATAGCGGCGCAACCTATTACTTAAATAAAAAAAAATGGGATTTAAGAAGTGTGCAAATATTTCTAGGGCATAGCCGCGTAGCAACAACCGAAATTTATACCCACGTTAGCCCAACAGATTTAGTAAATAAAATGTGGGGTTTAAATGAATAAACAAAATATGAAAATACTAAACTTATACGCAGGGATAGGGGGAAACAGGAAGCTATGGCCTAAAGAACACGAAATAACTGCAGTAGAGATAAACCCCGAAATAGCAAAGATATATCAGGATTTTTTTCCTAATGATAAGGTAATAGTAGCCGACGCACACAAATATTTATTAGAACATTATAAGGAATTTGATTTTATATGGAGCAGTCCGCCGTGTCCAACACATAGTAGAATAAATTTTTTAAATAATGAAAAGATAGAACAGGGAATAAAACCACAATACCCCTGTATGAAACTATATGAGGAAATAATATTTTTAAAAACTTGGTTTAAAAGGAAGTGGGTAGTGGAAAATGTTATAAGCTATTATGAGCCATTAATAAAGCCATTTATCTGTGCTTCTCATTATTTTTGGGCAAACTTTCATATAGATAATAAAAATAGTATAATAAGAGGTATAAGGGAAAATATAAATTATGTTAAAGAGAAAGTTGGATTTAATTTAAATGGATATACAGGGATAAATAAGAGAAAAACTTTAAATAATTGTGTTGAGCCGAAAACTGCTTTATTTATTTTTAATTGTGCTTTTAAAGTCAAACAAACCAAACTATAAAATGACCAAAAACAAAAAAAGGGCAAAATTAAAGTATAAAAAGAAATGCGAATACTGTAAGGAATTTTTTATACCTAACCACTTACTACAGTTATTTTGCCCTAAATGTAAAGAAGACAGATTAAATAGGGCCGATAAAATAATGTTGCTAGTTAGACAGATTAAATAGGGCCGAAGAAGGTTTTTATAAATAATTATTTATAATTTTAAATATTTCTTCTTCGTCACATTCCGCGCAATAATTTTTATTAGTTTTAACTATGTACCATAAATTATTTTTTTTACATTTCTTACAGCGATTTTTAAATAATATTTTTAAAACCTTTTTAATAATTTTCATTTTGTAAATACCAAATAAAATAACGTACAGCAGTAACGACCCCGAAGATAAAAATAAAGGCACCTACCCAAAAGGGAAACTTTAGAAATAAAAATATTAAAATTATAATTAAAGCGGTTATTACAATAGCGTTTATATTCATAATTCAACCCCGCCGCGATTAAGGCGGTAAACAACTACGGCAGTAGCAAACACCCCTATTAAAATAATCATTTCTATATTATCAATTAAGGGTTGTATTAAGCCAGGCATAATTTACCACCAAATTATTATTATTATACATAGCGGCGCCGGTTACACAATTTAATTTATAAGTGTATAACCCCTTCACGTCATTACAAGCCGCAGCGCCGCCATATATATACCCCAATAAAACCACCAAAAGTATAAGTACTATATATAGTATGATTATAATTAATTTTTTGGTATTTGGTTGTAAATTATTAAATTTATTGTCTATTATATCTATGTTGTTCTCTAAATCTTCCATTTTATTAAGTTTAAGTAATTAATTGCGCTTTTGCGGCGCCAAAAACCTTATATTCTAGGCATATTACCCATATTATTATTTTTTAAATCCAATTCGGCGTTTTTAATGCTGGTTTGGACCGTTCTTTCACCTATTTTAGTATAAGTATATCTTTCTAATAAATTAACTATTTGAGTGCAGCTATACCCTATTTTTTTCAGTACCAAAATCAAGGCGTTACGTTGGTTATAGTACCTTTCTGCCGTACTATTAACCGCGCTAGTATTTTGGTTATTTATTGCATTATCTTTTTTGGCTTCATAATCTTTTACGTTAATTAAATCCCAGGAAGTAAAGCGGCCCCTAAAATATGATTTACCTATAGCGTTCATATTATAGAATTTCTTTCCAAGAACATAAAGCTTCTTTTTTTGGTCTTTTGTATAATAACGGAAGAAACCGCGTTTTGTTATGTCGGCTAAAACGTGGATTAAGCCCCGCGTTCTATGTATAGCGATATTTTTATCTAAATCAAAAAAGGAAGGCAGCAATATTAAAACAAATAAATTCTTTTTGCGGCATTGTGCGGCCATAGATATTAAAGCGGTATTGATACCGGACATAGCCCTTCTAGCACTTAACCCGCTTATAGCTTCGTCGTACATTATTGCGCTGCCCCGTTCTGCTTCCATAACCCTTTTAGTAAATTGGGTTGGCGTGAATACAATATCGTCTAGGGTAAATTTAGGACCCGCAAATATCTTACATAACTGTTTACCCATAACACTTTTACCGTCGCCTTCGTCGCCGGAAATTATTAGCCAAGTATCCCAATTTTTAGCGTTACGCTTTTTAAATTCATTAATGGTACTATATAAATAACCGTCGGTATAAACGCTATTTCCTTCTATATCTATTTTCATTTTACCGCCAAGCAGCTTTAGCTATATCGTCGCCTTCAGGCATACCAAGACCCACCTTTTCACGATACACCAATAAAAACCGTTCGTATTCGTCCATATAATCCTTAACTAAATCCAACATAGTAGAAGTAATTTTTTTCTTTTTATCATTCCTAAACAAATACACCCTAAAATTATAATTATACTTAATATGTATGTTCTTTAATTCTACTAGTATTTTGTCGTTATCTTTTCGTTTTAATAAGAATGGGTAAAGCCGCCGTTCTATTATTTGCAGCTTCCTATACCAAGCGGCATAATCGCCGCTAAAGGCAAGATTACCCGCTTCCATAACCAACATATTAATATAAAGCGCCAGGGCGTACCCGGCGTTATATTTAGTATCCGGCCCTTCCATTACAAAATTATCGACCATTTTAACCCCAACAAAGTATTAAGTTTTATTGATTATATTTAAAGTTTACTACTAGCATACTACATTTATTTATATATTACTATGCCTACAATGTACTTAATTTAATTAAAAACGTAAGGGGGTGAAAAAATGCGGAGAAAATTACTAAATAAAAAGGCAGCTTTTACAATAGGCGACTTAAGCGGTATAGCTATTACCCTAGTTATTTTAGCCATTATTCTAGGAATAGGCGGCACAATACTAGGCAGCATACAGGAAACACAAACAACTGACGGGTATGCTTATAACAGCACCCAGGAAGGCCTAAAAGGTTTAAAAACCTTAAGTGACTATCAGACTGTTATAGCATTGGTAGCTGTAGCTGCTGTGGTTGTAGGTATTGTACTAGCTTTTTTTGGTAGAGGGGCTAGATAAATAACCAAAATTTTTCATTTGTGTCATTTGTGTCATTTGTGTCATTTGTTTCATCATTTGACACATTTGACTTATTTGACATACTTGACATACTTGACACACTTGAACCAATTGAACCAATTGAACCAATTGAACCACTTGAACTAATTGAACTATTTTGGGTAAGACAAATATGGCGGTTGTACCTTCGGGAAAATATACAAAAAAAGGCGCTATTATATGGAAGGCGGCGCCACGTAGGCAACCGACTAGACGCAAAAGTACAACACCAACACCTTCTAAAAGGACACCCGTAGCATATGGGGGGCCAACCCGCGAAGCTTCAACAACACAGATAACAGAAGCAAAAGCCAAGGGGTTGGATTATTACAAGGGCGGCGTACGCTATTCTTCTTCGGGCAAACGTATTACACCAACAGCGCCGCCCGTTACTACTACTAAAAAAACCGCTATTGCTTATGGCGGTACTAGAAGCGACGCAACACCAACCCAGGTAGCAAAAGCCCAGGCAGAAGGCCGCGACTATTACAAGGGCGGTGTACGCTATTCTTCTTCGGGCCAAAAAGTAACAAAAGAAACTGTAGCATTAAGAACTAGAAGATTAACCGAAAGGATAGCGGCAAAGGAAGGGCGGGTAATAGAACCAACAATAGCCCCCGCTAGTGTTGGATTTTATAAAAAACTAGAAACAATAAGCGAACCGGCTAAAACAGAAACAGAATTTAAGGAAACAGAATTTAAGGAGTGGTATGAAAATAAACCCGTTTTTGCTAAATGGGTAGCGCCAAAAACTGACGAAGGATATTTTAAGACAAAAGAAACAATAATATCAAGCATAGCAAAAAGACACACACCCGCAGCAATAACCACAGTTACCGGAAAAGAACTAATAGAAGCGGGGCAACCTTCATACTACAAGCAAAAAGAAGATTATACTGTACCCCGTTGGTTTGAAAAATGGGGCGTAGGTATTGGCGAAAGGCAAAAGACTTTTTTTAATAGCGAAGGATTTAAACGAGTAGAAGCAACCGCGGGGATATTACATACTAAAGCATTTTGGGGGTTGGGTGGCGAAACGGGTAAACAAGTTTTAACAAATATTATGGCGGCCCCTATGGCGTTGGGCGGTGGCGTGGCTACGGCGATAGAAAAAACCGCTTTTTTTGGTACGGCGGCATTAATACCCCAAATACCCAAAAAAAAATTAGGTAAAGTATTATGGGAGCCAGTATCAGAAGTACCCAAACATTTTGACCCTAGAACCGTACAAGGAAGGTCAACACTAATAACGGCGGCAATTTTCGCGGGTCTAACCGCAAGTACACAAGTAAGTAGCACAGGAAGGGCGGGTACTGTTTTAAAACAAACCGCAAAACAACCACCGCCCAGGGTTAAGGGAACAATAAGCTACGGTATAAAAAAAATACCAACCAAAAACATACAAACAACAGACATTTTAAAGGGTTTTCAAAAAATTACAGGTCGTGAGACAATAAAACCTAGTAAATTAGCAACCAGTAAATATATGGTAGATATAAGGAAGCCGGGGGTAATAGTAGGTAAAACCGTTGGGGCAAAGGCCCCTAGTACTTTTGTAAAAGTTAAGGGCGTACAGTATGGTACTATGAAAATTAAGGGGGCCAAGGGGGCGACAAAAGGCAAAACTTACTATATTAGAACCCAAACAAAAGCGGGTAAGGCAACAACAAAAGTATTTGAAGGCGACATATTATTAAAAACGGTTAAGCATAAAGTAGAACCAACCCTAAAATTTAAAGAACCTAGCGTAAAAGGGAAAGATAAGGGCGTAACAATAAAGGGGCCGGAATTAACTAAAGACACTTTTGGTAAATTTGAAGAAGCTAAAGCCGTAAGTATGATTAAGGGCTATAAGGTAGAAGGGGGTAAGGTAAGGGCAACAAAAGAAACAATAAAAACCGTAACCGAAACGCCAAAAATAACATACATTGGAAGAATAGGCCGAGAATTGCACACATCAAAATACCAGCACGTAAAACACCCGGTTAAAGAACCACCATTTATAATAGAAAAGGGGGCGGGGGTTATTACAATAAAACGCCCCGCGGTATCCAAAACCATACAGCGTACCGCAATAAAAGAAGGTTATGAAGTACAACTAATAAAAACCCCCAAACCAACTTTATTAGAAAAGATAAAACCAACATTACCAAGAGGTAAAAAGGGGGGGGTAATAACCAAGGGCGTAACTAGACAAATACAACGCCCAACAGGCAAACCCATTATTAGCAAACCAATTACCGTTACGTTACCATTATTAAAACCGATAGTAAAGGCAACACCCATAACAACACCTTTATTAATACCTAGGGCTAGAACGCGGGAAGTAGCTAAAGAAGTTAGCATAGTAAAAGAAGCAGCAGTAACAAAAGAAGCAGCGAAAGCAAGGCCAATAACTAGGGTAGTACCAAAGTTAGAACCAAAGGTAATACAAAGGGCAAAAGTACTACCCAAACAGGAAGCACGAACAACCTTAAGGGGAATACCACGAACCACGCAAAGAACCACACCAGGAAGGTCGGGCTACGACTTTACAACACCAACACCACCCAGGCAACCGCCAAAAGTACCGGGGGCAATTATGTTTAATATCTATGGGGCGGCTATTTCGCCAAGGGTAATAAAGAAGCAACCACCAACAAAAAAGAAGTTTAAGGGTATGCCGAGTTTAAGTGTAGTTATGGGTAGCCAAGGGGTACAGCTAACAAAACCGCAAATAGAGGGTAAGGCATTTATTAACCCCTTCATTCCTAGAAAAGTTTAAATAAAACAAATATAAAATAGTATTAAACAACGGGGGAAAAAATAAAATGGTAACAAAAAAGTATAAAGGGCAATCTATTAGAACCGATTGGAAAGGCAATAAATATGTAATATTAAAAGGGCAATTTGTAAAATTAACAAAAACAGGAAAACCAAGATTTTGGAATAAAACAGAAATGGAACAATTAAAAAATTGGGGGTAAATGAATGGACGACCAAGAATTTATGAAAAGGCAGCTGCAAAACCAACAGCAGCAAACCGATATAGGATTTATACCCCAGGGCGACGAAGGGCAAAATGTCTGGGTAGAACACCTAGACACTACCGACATACTAACATTTATTGAAAAAATGCTTAAGGGTTACGAATTAAACGAGCAAACAGAAGAATGGGAACCCGCTAAAATATTAGTAGCCGACGAAGAAGGCAAACACCACGAAGTATTTGAAGGGCCTTTAATGGAACCCAACGAAATACGGGTAACTATAACGTGGTTAAGAACATATTTAAATAGCAATACATATTTATCTAAAATTAAAGAAGATATGACTAATAATATTATGTTTGACGCTAATATCAAACTAGCAACATTATTTTATAAGTTAAGGCATAAAATAACACCCGAAATACGCGGCTTACTGTGGAATATGATAGAAAACACCGTTTATATAGGGTTGAGTAGGGCAGGGGAAGGCCGTAAAGGTATGACCCTAGGCGCAGTTAGCGACGCCCACCACACCATAGAACACTTACAAAATAATCCAATAAAACCACCGGAACCGAAGAAATTTAAAATGTTTGGTTTTTAAAACCGGGGGTATAGAATGGCTAGTACTTTAGGCCCCGAAGCAATAGCGGGGTATATTGGGGAATACAGCGGCGCAGTATTTAGTATTTTTTGGGCCGTAACACAGTTATTAATTATTTTAGGGGTGGTATTTTGGTTTATTACTATGTGGCGCTACGATACCAGGGTATTGGTAAGCGAACTAACCAAAAACAAAAAGGTATTAAATTACCAAACTAGAGCGAGAGAAATAATAAACAAGCAAACAAAAACGCCTAAAATTAAGTTATTTGGTACATTTGGGTTTGGCGGCGAAGAAATAGAAAAGCCGCCTTATGAATGTATTACGCCGTTTAAAAGCCGGATAACTAATAAAATGTACCATTACGTCAAAAAAGACGGGCTTTATTGGCCGGTACAAAACCTAGTACTAGGGCATAAATACCAGGTAAATGATAAAAAGACGGGCAAAGCACAAGATGTTTACAGCATAGAGGGCAGCGGGTTAGAGATAAACCGCGACTATGACGCGGAAGAAGCCATAAACAATAATTTAATTAACGCAGCAATAAAGTACAGAAATAAAGACCAGCGCAACCAAATATATTTAAGCTATGGTTTGATGATTATAACCGTAGTTATTGCGGGGGTTATGATGTTATACAGTATTAAGCAGTTTGGCGCTTTATCGGTAGCGATAGATAATTTAAGGGAACCGCTTAAGGAAGGATTGGCGGGGGCATTACAACAAAAGCTAGGGCCAGGGTAAAATAAATGGGGGTAAAATAAATGGATAATGATGATGAAGAAGAAAGAGAAGAAATTACACTTAAGCGGTAGCCCTATTTTGACTAAATAGGGGGGGTTTGACGTTAAAATATGGTAAAAGAAAGGGGGTTTATTATAGTATTATTGTTTATATTATCTTTACCTTTAACTTTTGCCGCCGATTTAACTTTAAATACCCCTTCTTTTGAAGCAATACGCCAAAACGAAGATTTTAACTTTATAGTACAAGCTTTTAATACTACTAGCGGCAACCCTATAATTAATAATATTGGTTGTTATTTTAATTTATATAATAAAAGTAATACCCTTATTCTCACTTTAGAAGATAACACCGCCAATAATTTAGATTATTCTTTTAATGTAAAAGGCAGCAATTTTACAGATTTAGGGCAATACGCTTATACTATTAATTGTAATACAACAGATACCGGGGGGCATATTTCTAATATATTGGAAGTTACAAACAGCGGCAACAAACCTAACGCCAATAATATACTTTTGGGGGTTGTGGTAGTATGGTTTTTTGTTATTACCTTTTATGTTGTTATGATTAGAATATTTAAACTAGAATTATTTACAGAACACGCGGGGGTAAAATTGTTCTTTATGGTTGGAAGTTTTTGGCTTTTATTGATACCGTTAAGCATTACAATACAATTTAATGAATACCTAGGCGGCCCCGAAGGCGTTACTACTATGCTAAATAATGTAATGCCCTGGGTATTTTGGTTTAATATCTTCATTACTTTATACTTTATTTTATGGTATATTATAAGTATGTTAAGAAATTTACAAGGGGTTAGAAATGATAAACTATAAATTGAAGTACAACCCAAAAACCGTTAAGGTACCCATAGAATTTGACGATTTTTTAAAGGATTTGGCGGGGCGCTTTCAAAAGCAAACCGGTACCCAGATATCAAAGACCGCAATAATGCGGAACATAGCAAAAGAAAACAGGATAACAATAAAACGGGGTAAAATTGACTTTAGATTATTTTAAGGGGAAGAAGGGAAGCGTAAGCGACGGTATTTTTTATGTTGTGGCGTTGTTTGTAATAGCTATTGTTTTTATATTTTCGGCAAAAGTATTAAACGATATTAACGAAAAGGTACAAACTAGCGACATTATTAACGCCGACGGTAAAGAAATGGTAGCGGCAAGTAATACTAATTTTACTACGGTAATGAATAATAGTTTTTTAGTTATATTTATAGGTTTAATTATAGCTATTATAGTTGGGGCGTATTTTATTAAGGTACACCCCGCGCTTTATTGGATTTCTATACCAATTATGGCTTTTGTTATATGGTTGGCGGCTATTTATGGTAATATATTTAACGCAATAATTACAGCCCCGGAATTTAGCACAACCGCCGACAATTTTGGAATAATTACATTTATTTTTAATAATTATGTTTATTTTATAACCGGGGTAGTTTTGTTATTGGCGCTGGCTTTATACGCTAAAACTATAGTAGTAAGGGAAGAATAAAACAAAATGAAAATTAAAATATTAATATTATTGTTTATATTTTTGTTATTTCCATCAGTCATAGCTTATCCAACGCCAGACCACAGATGGAATTTTGATGAAGATGGAACTGATGAATTTGGTGGTGTGGATTTGACAGAACAGGGCGGGATTTCATATTCAACAACAAGGATAGAGGGAACGCACTCGGCAATATTAGATGGAAGTGCAGATTATTTTAGCACAGCTTCATTTACAACAGGCTATACAAATTATACATTTTGCACTTTTGTAAGTGTTACAGACAGCAATTCACAAGATACTTTATTTTCTGAAAATTCCGGGACCGAGAGTTATGTTGCACTTAGAGGAGATATAGGTTACGCTTTTCAGACCAGATATCCAGGCAATCAAGACACACAAAGCGAAACATTTGGGGATGATTATTTTGGTGTATTTCAGTTTATATGTTATCAACTAAAATCAGGTGCAAAAGGCAAATGGTTTGTTAATGGAACACCGACAGGAATTGTGGTAGATGATGCTATAAATATAGGAACACCAAACGCAA
>Ga0080013_1004237_pt1 | contig 14285 bp, 11 predicted proteins | sample ETNvirenome_6_85_FD_69236 | JGI IMG/M metagenome (GOLD analysis project Ga0080013, IMG submission 69236) | Marine viral communities from the Pacific Ocean - ETNP_6_85 (SPADES assembly) (version 2) | ecosystem: Environmental > Aquatic > Marine > Oceanic | place: Pacific Ocean | collected 2013-06-19
AAACGACCGTTTCAGCGCGGACAACAACCGTTTCACTTGATTCTTCAACCGCTGCAATAGCTGGTGAAATTTCGTATTCTTCTGTCTCATCAATCGTGGTTGTTCCAATCTCCTCGCCCGCTTCGTTGAATAGCGGCACTTCTTTCGTCACCGGCACTTGCTTGGTGACGGTTTCTTTGACCTCCCGCTGCACCATCTTGCCATCGACCTCCACAATTTCTGTCGTTGTAACTTCCTCCGACTCCTCGGCAGTCTTGGTGCGCGTTCCCATCACCGCATCAACGGCGGGTTGCGCTGGCGTTACGGTTGTCTTGGTGATTTCAGCGTTTTTCGCTCCACCGGCAATCCACGCCTCGAAAGATTCAAGCGCGGTCTTGTCCTCCAGTTGCGGCACATCTGCGCCGGGATATTGCTTGCGAAGAATCTGCGTCTTAATCAAATCCTCATTCGCGTTGTACCACTCTTGCGGGTCGGCATCTTTTGGAATGTCACCGTGCCAAGTTTTAGTGCCGTCGAAATCAATCGAGAAGTAGACCGTTTGGTCGGTGTCGTTCTCGCGTGTGCTGTTAATTGTAATTGCCATTGTTCTTATCGAAGTTGAACTGCGTTATATGCGACATACGAATCGAATGTTCCAGAACCACTCGCCTCAATGGAGTATTGAAAATCGCCGCTTGAGTCACACGCTAGAGCGCCTTGAACTCGCTGGTAAGTATCGTTGGCCGCACCATACGGACTGCAATAATAAGCGTAGCCGCTTGTGCTGCTGGCCCTAAACCTAACATAACAATCGGTTCCCGCGCTTGCCGAGTCGCGCCCGTCCACTTGCATACGAACCGCTTTTGCGCCTTTCGGAATCTTGCCGTTTGTGTCAGCTTCCAGATTCAATGTGGTGACTGAAACATCTGAATAGCCCGGTATTTGTGCCGAGATTGCATTTGAAGTCACTTCCGTTTCTAGGTCAATCCACTCCCCGCTCGGTCGCGAATAATTCCCCGCGCCGATTGCGCTGCCTAGCACGAGGCACACTTGCGAGATGTCAACGGTTGCTGCCGAGGCAGTTGGTGAACCTAATATATCAATCTGGAAGCGAGTCGCAGACCCCGAAATCGCTTTCGTTAATTCTAGCCACTCCCAGTTGCCGGAGTTCGTAGCGTAGTCCGTATATGTCCAAGAGCCATCCGTCATCCCGAGGCGGCAAGCGTTGGCGGTGGATGTTTTAACCCACGCGCCAACCGTGACGGTTCTCCCGCGATACTTAATGTAATGTTCCTCATTTGCTTGCAACGAATCTAATGGCCAAAGAACCTGTCTTGCCGCCGCCGTCGTAATTACTTGGAGTGAATAAAGGCTGCCACTTTTTGAATCCGGTGGTTGTTTCCGATAAAGTTTAATATCCGAATACGAACTCTTACCCCACCCATCAAACGCCAGCGCATTAGCCGCCACACACCCCGGCGTGACTTCTTTGAACGAGAAGTTTTTCATCTCAATGTCGCTAGAGAAATGAGTTACATCGTAAAGCCCCACTTCTCCCGACCCAGTTGTCGTTGCGACTTCTAAACAAAACGTGTGAGTGACGAAACTGCCGGTTGTCGTAATTGTGGGAGAAAGCTGATATACCCCATCGCTACAAAAGAGTTGCAACGTCGATGTTGACCCCACTCCGTTCTTTACGTCCACCGAGATTTCATAAAGTTTGCCAGCGGTTAAGCTAACTGAAGTTAGATACCACCAAACTGTAGACCCCGTAGGAGTAATCTCATAGTGGTCTGTGTCAAATGTCAGCGTGCAGTCAACCTTTGTCCAATCACCCGTATCATCACTCGCGCAATCGTCCTCCTCAATCGTCGCAACCGACTCCAGCGTCGAGTTACTCCACACGTCGAAGCCGGAGTTTGTCAGCAAGTTTTCTTTGAGTACGCCACCTTCCTCAACGATGCCGCCGCCGTTGGCGTAAATCGCTCTGCCAGTTGAGTCGTTGCGAACTTCCAAACAAGTCGTGCCAGTTGCGGCTCCGTTGTCGTTTAGGATTCGCACCAGACTGCGAGCCGTTGTGTCGCCAGATGCGGAGGTGAAGTCCGCGATTTTGCCTGCTGTTAAAGCATCTGCTTGCACTCGTAAAGCTGGTTCGCTTGTCGTTGGTGCTAACTCTAAGTCGAGACTTTTAACATTGCCGGTCGGCGTGATGGTTGTCGTTCCCGCGCTATCGATGGTGAGGCCGTCCACCCACGTTATTGCTGCGTCTGCGCTTCCAGAAACGGCTCTTTGAAAATGATGCGCCCCTTCGTTGGTGTAGTATCTAGTCGCCTCGCCAGTACCTATGTATTCCCAGCGAGTATCAGTTGAGTCGTAATACGCATTCGCGCCCAAAAATATCTGCGTTATGTCGCTTGTTCTGCCAGCAATATAACCACCGGACGTTAGTTGTAAGGCTCGATAAGAACTTTCCCAACTCTCTGGCGTCACGCTCAACCCCACGTTTCCGAAAAACTCACTATTGCCAATTCCAGTTCCGCTGTTTCCTCCCGAAACGGAAAACAATTTTTTCCCAGCCGGAGACAAGCTGATTTCGTTGGCATTGCTCGCAGACTGATAACCCGTTGCAATGTTCAGAGAGTTCTGTCCCCCATTACTAAAAGCAATAGAACCATGTTGGTCGCTGCCTCCGGCAGCACTACCCCACAATCTAATTTGTTCTGACGAATGTTGTATGTGAACGGGATAACCCGCCGCCGTTCCCGCCACCAAGCCAACACCAATTCGCGGAGTCGCGCCGCCGACTGCGAGCTTCTCCACGTTCACCTGCTCAATAGGCGTGCATTGAGTGACGCCAGAAGCAGACGAAGTGCCGTCTGCGTTGCCAGCGCGGTCTTGCACCATCAACGATTGGGTCGGGTTGGCGAACGCTAGGTCGTAGTCGCTGACTGCGCCGATTTGGTCAACCACTAGCGAGTCGATGTAGCCGGACTGCGTTCCGGTCTCTGTCAGAACTTGAACATAAACGCCGAAAACCGTGGTCGTTGCTGTGTATGTTTCCTCGAATTCTACCCAGCTTGTTGAGTTGTATGCCGACGAATCATACTGCGTCCCGATTGCTGATGAGCCAATCCCAACGACAACAAAAGTGGCGTCTACGTTTTTAACGCGATACTTGACCCGATATTTTTTCCCAATCTCCGAAGCGAATGTCTGGTAAATATACGGGTTGTTAGCGTTGCGAGCTATCTTCAACGCAGGCTCAGCACCCGAACCGCTAGACGAATCAATTGTGAAGGTTCCTCCGCTTCCTAAAGTCCAACTGGTTGGTGGAGTTGTGCCAGATGCGCCCGTCCACGCTGTGCCGTTTAAGAGTTTAGATGCCGCTGACCCATAACGGTCAATCGTCGGCACGGTCGCATTCTCGTAGGAAGCCGTTACCTCCGCTGCGGTCAGCGTCTTGTTCCAGAATCGGGCGCGGTAGATTGTGCCGTTGAAGAAGCTACCGAACCCATCGTTGGATGCCCCAATCCTCGCATCACCCGCCAAGTCAATCGTCGGAGAAGTTGGGAGCGTTGCCGTCCCAATTTCATTGCCGTTGTCATACAAAACAATCGCCGTGTCATCGACAGTCAGCACGAGATGATGCACTTTTAAGTCGGTCAACGGGTTAATTCCAAAACTGGCCCACGATGACGTATGCGCCCCAAGATTGTTGGAAGTGCCACTCGTTGAACTGCCAAATATAAAACGGCCCGAACTACCAAAATCTGTTAAATAAACATTGCTTGTCGAAGACCACTCATCCGCTTGCAGTATGTACTCGAAACTGAACTTCGTTCCAAGCTCAACAACCGGCGCACTCCCCGAACCGGGAATGTCGATGTTTCCAGCCGCACCGTCGAAGTGCAGACCTTGGCCATCGCTGGCGTTTACTAGCTGGGTGACGATTTCACCCTCGGTGACAGTTTGGTCAACGTGAATCGTTGCCCCGTTTAATCCAGAACCTCCTAGTGTAGCTCCCATATCAGTCTCTCCTTATTCAAACTCAACCAAAGTGAATCCGTTTGTGGCTGGGTCGATTGAAACCACACCCGTATAGCCGGTGACGTTCAATGTCGCACCCATCCCCACCACCCCGCCGCCTCCGGCGACTTCAAAGTGGTAGTCGGTCGAGCTGGCTCCGCTGCCCAGCTTGACGTACAACGCCGTCGCTGTGGTGTTCTGCATCACCAGACTCTTGCGGGCCGTGTTGGCTCCGATAGAGGCTGTGTTTGATTTCAACCCGCTGGCTGCACCAACGGACTGCGCTGTTCCACCCAAGTTCTTGAGCGAGCCAAGTATCTTGTTTTGAACGCGGAGAGGGGAGTCTTGGACGGAGTTGGAAACTCCATCAGAATAAATAGTTGGATTGTTCATAAGTGTTTTCTACTGCTTCGACTTACTAAATTAAAAAAAACCGGCGACCCGCCCGTCATTGAACGGGCCGCCAGCTGTTGGACAGTTTTTAGCTACTGCAAGCTGTCACATCTGTAATGCTTACGGAGCCGCTAGTGCCGCACGCACGCTTAAAGATGATCGTGATCCCGTGGCTAGGGAACTCTGGACGCGCAGCGTGTTTAAACTCTGCGTAGTGACGGCCCAGCTTATCCAGCGGGTCTTCACAGTCAGCGTTGGCAGCCATAATCTTGCTTCCACCAGTGACCCATTTCCACTCACCCATATAGGAGGTGGGGTTCCAGCTGACACCACCAGCTGAGTTCACCGGCGGGACAATCTCCGAGGTGTACACAGACGGGTTCAGTATGACAGCTGCCTCGTAAGGAGCTGTGTTCCAAGACGGATTAATAACCGCCTTCTTGCCCTTCGTGGCCGATGACATCGTGTATTGGTTAACACGAACGTACTTCGAGCCATCGTGGGTAAACCGCGCTGGGCGAAGGTTCGGGACGTGCCGGAAGTTCTTGATAGACCTCGTAGCACCCATCCGACTCATCAGCTCCGATGCCGCACCCTTACCGGATTCAGCGTTACGGAAGTCTTCCCGCAGCTCGCTGTTGTTCAGCGCAATCTGCTGGCTGGCTTCCAGCCCGATCAGAATCGGGAACACGGGGCCGTCTGCGCCATAGCTAATCCAGCCATTGCTGTCTGGGTTAGTGGCTCCACGATCAATCAAGTCAACCGCCACTTGGTCAAGCAGCTGTTGCGTGATGGTCGAGGTGGATACCGTCAAGGCAACATCCTCAATCAGCCCCTCGGTGTCCACGATTGACAAGCCGTTGCCAGCGGAGAGCTTCGACGCGAACTTCATATAGAGAGCCTCGTATCGTTTTTCCCAGCTGCGCTGCGCCCGCTTGGTCATTTCCTCCACATAGGCGCGAAGGAAAGTGTCCACGTTATGATCGTAAATCAGATCATCCTTACAGAGAACCGGCCCGCGAAGGGCAAATTCCTCTGGGTTATAAGTGCGGCTGGTATAGCCCACTTCCACGTCGGTGTAGGTACTTGCACAAGAACCAGATGGACCGCCGTCGCCGCCGCCAACTACCTCTGTATTGGTAATTGCCGTCCACGTTTCCGTGTCATCCGTTGGTTCGCTATTTTCGATAGCGAACGTAGTCTTGGTGGTTCCCACACCCGTTTCAAAAGTTCCGCGAGGAATAGCATTAAGCCACACGGAACGATAAGAAGCATTGCGATAAACCTCATCAGCGAGATTCTGTGTGGCAATCGCAAACGCATCGAATACATTACTACAAGCCATAATAAATCCTTTCCATTGAAGGTTAAATTATTCTGACACGCCACCCCACTCCCACTCGGAAGCAAGCGGATATGTCTGTCTAGCTCGGTCGGCCAATCCCGATATGGCCAGTGCGATTGCCAATCGCTGTAGGGCGAAACTGTGAGTCTGTTTTATGCGCCCAACTCAAAGCGCAGTCTTGTTCTGCTAAACCATTCGCGGTTCGTCAAACGGTTTGTGAAAAAAAATGACGGCTACCAGCTTACCCGTGGGGGCAACTGGCTGGGGTGCAACTAACGATGATGATCGAGGTGTGACCAGAGACAACACCACCGCCCACGGCCCCATACAGCCGTCAATGTGAATTATTGTGCGCCTCTGATCCCCAGATCGCGCAGCTCTCCCATCACCTTGTCGCTGAAGGAACTGTTCGGGACTGGCTTCGGTCTGCCATCCGCTCCCGTGCTGACGGCGTCCGGCTCGGCCCCTTTCAGTTGGTTGACTTCGGTCTGCAACCGGCGGTTGTGTTCCACCAGCCCAGCATTCTGCTCCACCAACGCGCCACCACTGGCAGCCCAGAGGGCAGCTGTGGCCGCATCCTCGAAGCTGTTCTGCTCCATAAGGATTCGCTTGGCGAGGTTGACCCGCTCCCTTACGCCCGTGTTCCACTCCTCATCACCCTCGCGCAGCTGGTAGATGGGGATGTTGTCTTGGGCCTCCTTGAGCGTCGAGTTGAACGACCGCTCCAGTGCGGTGTTCCGCTCGGCAGCCTTGGCCTCGCCCGTGGCAGCCTCGTCAGCCAAGAGCTTGTCGTAGCTCTCCTTGCTGCTATCCAGCTGCTTGTCCCGATCAAACGCAATCTCGTCGATACGGTTGACCACGCTCTGCAAGTAGGCTTGGCGTGAGGTTGGCAGCTCGCCGGTCAGCTCGTCCAGCGCATTGGAGCGTGCCTCGCCCACCGGCATCCGCAGAATCTTGGCCAGCTGGGCGCGATCCTCCTCGCCCACATAGGCTTGCGCCCGCTCGATCTGGCCGTTGATTGGCTCCACAAACTGCTCCCGAAACTTCGGGTGACGTTCGAGGTTCGAGAGGCTTAACACCCCGCTCAACTCCTCGTACTCAGCCTTGAGCCGGTCGTAATCCTCTGCGGGAGAGGCGGAGGATTCCAGTTCAGAAACCTTGGCCACCAGCTCGTCAATGCGACCCTTGGCCTCGTCCCTCTCCTGCTTAATCAGCTTGAAGTCCTTCGCGCTTCTGGACTCCTTGGCCTCTTCAGCTGGAGCGGGTGCTGTTTCTGTTGGTGTCTCCACCGCGTCCGCAGCTGGTTCTCCAGCTGGGGCGGGTGCGGGGTCATCTGACATTGCCGCCTTAAAGGCGTCTGCCATACTTCCGATATGCTTGTTTGTCTCCGGCAACAAGCCTGTCTTGCCTTGAATAGCCGCCGGATTGGCTTCGACTACTGTTTCTTCACTCATTGTTCTGTGGGCTAAATGTCGCTTCCGGCTCTTGTGGCATCTCTGGAGCAGCTTGCCCCATCGCTCTTATCACCTTCAGCGCAAATTCGTATCCTTTCTGCATCCCGTGGGCGTAGGCGTAATCGGTTGCCGTCGATCCGAACGGCAGCGGCACGCGCACCAGTGGCATCTCTTCTGCCATCACCCCCATCATTTCCTTAAACGTCTCCCCCGCCATCAATGCCTTTGCTTGGCCGACTGCGGAGGTTGTGCTTGTCCATTCTGTTAGTGTCATATTGGTAAATCTTAAATACCCCAAGTCTTCTTGGCTAAATCCAGCAACGCCAAGTCTTTCTCAAATGTTCCGTTGTCTGCCTTTGCGTCGGGATGCCAGCACGCGGTTCCCAGATGGAGGCACTTGATTTCATCCACCGCAGTATGCCCCTCCTTACCCGCCAAGGTGGGGTGAGAGTCACCTCCCAATACGCCGTCCTCTACCTTTTCGTATTTGAGGAAAACATCGTTAAAACAATGCACGCCGCAAGTGTCAAAATGCCACCCAAGCCAAGTGTCGCGCTCGCTCGTTGGAGGCTGTGTTCGCTTGCCATCCGTAAGCCTCTCAACTGCGAGGTTAATAATTTCCATCACCATAGGATCACCCGCTGATGAAGCGAAGAGGCCGTTCAGAAAAAGAGGGCGACCGTCGTATTTGAACAACACCCTCGCTCTGTCGGTTGGAAGGTAATCGCCCAACGGCTTGACGGGATAAAGGTCACAATCTGCGAACAGCCCGCCGAGTTGGTAAATAAGGCACGCCCTTCTGATGTTGTTTCTCGCCCCAAAGTGAAACCGACCAAAGGCATCAAACCTCTCACCCAGCACTTCCTTGACGATAAGGTCGCCTTCGTCGTTGCTGAAGAACCGATAGTTCCAGTCTGGGTTCATCCACTTCCACCTCTCAAGGCACACTCGCTCATACGGCCTTAAAGCCTCGTAGGAGCGGTGAGTTTGTATGATGTTTTTTTCTATCACGGTTTCAGCTGATGGGCCTCGATGTTTTCATACACGCCACACGATCCGTCTGGCTGGTTGCGTGGTGGCTAAAGTGAACCAGCGGTGCATCCTCCCAGTTCGGCACGCCGTACTGCTTGCACAAGGGAACAACTTGGTAGGCGAACCGGTGGTACATTTTCTGGAGAGCAATCATATCGCTGGTGTGGGGCCGACCTTTCTCTTCGCCCAGCACGCCTTGAACATCACAAGTGGCGAAGCATAGGCACATATCGTAAAAGCCAGCTGCATCACCACCGACCACAGAAGGGGTGACACCCTTTGTGTCGTAAGTCTGTTCGTACACAGCGAGCCGAGTGTGAGGGGGGCGTGCGCTGAAGCTGTAATTAACAACGTCGTAATCCGACATAAACCCTCCCCCTCGGTGCGCCACCGCCAGCCATCGGTGATAGCAAGCCATCTCGTAATCTTGCGAGTTGGTTGTGGGAAGCCGCTGTACTGCCGCATTGTACTCCTCAAAGAAAGGGTGAGCCTCGGCGTCATCAATACCCAGCACCACTGCCTCCCACCCTTGCGTGGCCCAACTGCTGCGCCAGTGGTGAATCATCGCGGTCTGCGAAGCCTCCTCCTTCTCAGTGCCAATCGGCACATAGTAAGTATAAACTGGGTGCTTCACCTTACGGCTTTTCTCCTCTTCTTGGCCTTAAAAGGTTTATGTTCGGTGGCGGCAGACACTCTCTCTCGGAGGCGGTGAACCAGCGAGCAGTCCTTGTTTCTGTGGAACAGTGCCGCACTAAAGTCCACGACATCGTCCACCACTTTCTGGTCTGGAAAGCTGGGAACAATCCCGCCGGATGTGACCACCTTGTTCCATCCGTCGATCTCCCAGACGTTGGTAATCAGCTCGCTATGGCGTGCGTTCTGCACACACCCATCCGCACCAGCCACGTCCCACGCCAACCCTTCCGGCGGGATCATCATCGCCGTGGAGTAGATGTGTAGGTCAGCGGGATAAACCGCCACCCCGTTAAGGTGCATCGAGTTAGGCTTGAATGCGCCGTGAACAACGTGGCCCATAAACGGCTTGCCGCATCCTTGATACGCATCCCATATGTCGTGCGCCCACCGCTTGCGGATCGGGACGGCATCGGGTTCCCAGAAGAGGAACGGTTCCTTGAGGTTCTCGATCACCTCCCACGCCACCTTCTGAAAGGCGTAGTTCTGCGGGTTGGGCCAGCTGGGGTTGCCCATCCATTCGGGGTAGCACATATCAATCACGCCCTCGAAGGCGTGTTCAGCTACCTCTTTTATCTCGGACAGTTCCTTTTCGGGAACGTCGGTGTCATAGGCTAACAGTGCCTTGAACGGCAGCTTGCCATCCAACTCGTGCGCCCAAGTGATATTTTGCCAAGCGGATTTACAGTCCTTTATACAAAAAGGAATAACTAATATCATTTGTCTCTGGTTTTGTTGTGGTCACTATATTGCAGCCGCCGCCTTCGCGTCAGCTAAAGCCATTTCTTGTTTTAGTTTGATGTCGCTGCGCTGTATTTCCGCTTGTAGGGCGGCGTCTTTCCTTGCCTCGTCCCTCTCCATCACAGCTGCCTTGATCTGCTCGTCAGCTGACGGCCCCGCCTCGGCTTGCATCTGGGCCTCCTGCTGTTGCTGCATCTCTTGGGCAACTTGGTTGGCCACCTCGTTAGCGAAACCAGCCAGCTCACCGAGCTGGTCGGAGAGCATCTTCACTTCTTGCTTGCGGTTCTCGTCAGCTGACAGCTGGCCGATATGTTCCTCGATGTGAGGAATCAGTATCCCGAAAAAGTCGGCAGCGGCAGCGGCGTTGCCTCCTTGCTGGATGGCTTGAGCCACTTCGCTTCCCTTGGCCAAGTGAGTCTGTGAGTGCAGAAGGTGGTTCTGTGAGTCGGTAATAATAACGGGGTTGCCGGTCTGCATCACGGCATTCTCGATGTTGGCCTCGGCCATCTGATCCTTGGCGTAAACATCTTGCTCCGGCTCCACCACATAGCGGCCCACTTGCTGTTGCCCAGCCAGCGCAGCGACGTAGTCACGCAGTAGCGCGTTGCGGCCCGACTCCGGCAGCTGGCCGCTGATTTGCATAAGGCCGTTAATCGTTTGCAGACGGAGAAAAGCAGAACCTTGACCGTAGTTGCGGGAGGCTTGGACGTAGTCCACGTCGTTCAGTGCCTCGGCGGGAACGCCTCTGTCGCGCACCCTCTTCTGGAACTCGACGGCTTCCTTGTCGGTAACACTCTTGTCCGAGGCACGCCGGTATCTCTCCTCAAAGAACCGATCCAGCTGTTGGTAGTAGCGTGCGATCTGGGTCTTGCCCAGAACGCTGGCTTGCTGCACGTTGGCTTGAACCTCGGTGGCTGTCTTCGGGTTGCCCCCCGCCTTGTCCAGTCGTTGCCGGTACTGCGACAGGTTGGACTGCATCACGTTCTCCAGCTCACGATCCACCGCCATCGGTGCGTCAGCTATCCCGCTAAACTGTCGCTGAACAATTTTGTAACCACTCGGAAGAATCGAGTACGGCCCCATCTGGACAACGCTGGCTTTCTGCATCGCCTCCGGCGTTTCAGCTTGCAGCTGCATCGAGCTGGCCGTGGCGGCTACGTCAACCATATGACACTTCTGGCGGTTCTTCAGCTCGATCACGGGGTACATCTTGACGCCAAGACCCTTGACGCTGTGATGCTGTCCATCCCCCTTGTCGTAGTACATCGGGTGCAGTATCTCCTCCCAGCTGTCGTACTTGCCGACGTACTTGTATAAAAATTCTTGCCCGTCCTCCTTGACGATGTAGCAGCTGATCTTGCCCTCTGCCTCATCCCCTTGCGGGTACTCTCGCACATAAACGTGGGCCGCGTTGATTAGGCTGCATTGCGCTGAATAGTGGAGATCGTTGTTTCGGATGCGCTGCTGATGCCATTCCCAGTTGTCGTGCCTTCGGTAGCTCTCCGGCCCAGAAGCGATGATCGAATTACGGGTCGCCTCAACGTCCCAGCCCACTTTGGCCGCTGCTTGCGGGTCACGAATGTAGCCATAAAGCTCGTGCGCTTGGTAGCGTCTGCGAACCACAGCCACCTCCCAGTCGGAGGGATTACTGCGCGTCCCTTCCGGCAACAGCAAGTCGCCCGCCTTCAAGGCTCTGGCTCTCCAGCTGGTCGGGCTTTCAAAGGTCAGCGGGCCGGAGCCAAACAGCACCATCTCGTGCTGGGACAGCTGCATCGTGTAGTCAAACTCCCTATCCTTTTTTTGTAACCGATCAAATTCCTCAGTGATTATGCGGGAATAATGGACACGCTCGGCGTCGTTGCCGGTGTTGGTTTTGACCGTGGCGTAGGTGGGTGTTTCGGAGAAGATGTCGTAGAAAGCGGTCAATGCCACCGAGAAGAAAGCCTCGGCCTCCCTAAAGTTGACGTTGGTTCGGTAGGCTTGCCCCGTGCGCTTGAGCTGGCTGGCACTGTACGGCGGGTTGCCGTCGATCAGCCCCTTGACCTTCGACCGGACACGGTTGCGCTCCTCGTCGGATCGGGTCAGCATCTTCACCAAATCGACCACAGCTTCGGGTGAAGAGAGTCTGGCTTTGGGTGGTGTACCCGCCTCGTCGATGTTGTCGAGCGGCAGGGAATTGTTGTTAATCATAGCTTCCTCTTCCAGCAATGGTCGGGTAACGCACTATTCTCATCATCTGAAATTGTTGTTTGCAGTGCTTCGAGCGGCATCCAGATTTGCGCCGCATTAAAGCACCCGCAATGTTTGCACGACTTGAGCAGTTTGTCATACGGAGTTTTCCTGCTGCCCGCGATAAACTCGACCGCCTTCCTCACAAGACCACCCGTGCAGCCGGTGCAGCCTTGTGGCTCGATGTTGTCTTGGCACATCGCACAGATCGCTGCCCGCTGGTCTGCCTCGGCTTGAACCTCCACCCGTTTGCCGCCAGCTGCGACCAGTGTGCGGGTGAATCGCAGCGCAAGCTCAATCGTCAGCGCACGGTTGGGCGGCGGCTTCGGGATGTACTCCGTGCATAGCTCCTTGCGGTTCTCGCAGACTTGCGCCTCGACGATGTCGGCGATGTTGAAGGGAACGGGAAGATTGTTGGCTCGGCGATGGGCGGCAACCCGTGTCACCAGCTGGTGAAAGCTGTCAGCTGACTCGGTGTGGCCTGTTTCTTCTTGCGTGTACTGATAGCCGCCACTCGGAACAATGCTTGTCTCCACCAGTCTTTTCATACCCCAGCAAATGTGTCGTGATAGACACTGTCGTACTCCCTAACCATCTTATCCCAGCTCGTCAAACCGCGTGACGAGGCAATTGCGGTGGCGTAACCGCCCAGTCGACGGGCCATTTCCACCACCAGAGTGATGGCGTCGGCGAAGTCTGGGGATTTGCCGGTGCGTGATTTCATCTCAACCTTGCGCTCGATGATGGTCATTCTCTTCTCGTCATCGAACATCCGTCCACAAAACTCAATCACCGCATCGTGCTGCATTCCTCGCAGCTGCTCGTTAATCACCCACTGCCTCACGCTGAACCACAACTCGGTCACTTTGTTGGCGTACACCTCGCAGCTCTTGCGGTGATCCTCTGGCGAGACGGGGCGATCACTTGCCTTCCCGCCAAACTCCACCCGCTGGATGGACGGACTCCACGTTTTAGCGAGGATGTCGCAGAGGCCACCACCCTCACCTGTGGCGTCCACCGCCAAGTGTTGGGGCAGCACGGCGTTCTCCTCACAGATCGTCTGTACCCGCTTGGCAATCTGGAAGTGTACCGGCTCGGAAGACTGGGCATCGATCTCGATCACCTCGTTCTTCTCCAGCTGAATGCCCATCTTGCCATTGTCGAAATCGCCGTACCTAGCCAGCTGGATTACACAGCGGTCGCCCCCATTGAAAGCAGGGTCTAAACCGGCCATCATATGGCTCTTTTTAAGGAAAACAGCTGGAAACATTACCCGATACTTCTCGACCAAACTCTCGCTTAACACGGTTTTGCACACCCCTTCGGGCGACCACATCCCTCTCGTGTACTTCCAGAACTGCGGACTATCCACGCCATCATACTTCTGGGCTTGGCGCACTTGATCGTCGTTAATGAGGAAGCTGTACTTCTCTTTCCCAGCTAGGATGTTGGGAGACTTCATCCCGTCGAAACGAACGCAGACGCCGCGCTCTGTCTCCCACTCCTCGTCCTCAATGCTGACAGAGGCCCACCCCTTGGCCGGTGTGGCGAACCTCCCGTGCTGGTCGAACTTGCTGTGAGGGTTTCCAATCGCCAGAAACTTAAACTCCTTGGTTCCCTTCTGTAGATTGGAGCACGCCTCGAACGCCGCCTCCGGCGTGTCGGTGGCCTCATCCACAATCACCATTGTGCGCGGTGAACGGATGCCTTGTATGTTGGCAACCGCCTTGGAAGTGGCCCCGTCCAGCACGGGGATGGCAAATACAGCGTGTTTATCGTCACCCCGTATGGCTTGGAGAGTGGTCTTGCTGTCCACCATATGAGCCGGATAACCGCCCTTGCACGTTCGGTAGAGGTCTTGGATCACTGGCCAAGCACGCTTTCGGATCATCTTGGCGGTGGTGGAGGTGAGGATGATTGATGTCTGGAGAGGGGCAGCCAGAAAGTAAACCATCGTGTAGAGGCTGGCAGCGTAGGTTTTGCCGCTCGCACCGCAACCAGCCCAGCACACCCACTGGTTCTCGCACAGTGACTCGATCTGTTTTTCCAGCCAAGAGTTCCAGATCAGCTTGGGCCACAGAAGGTTTGCAGCGTTCTTAAAATGCTGGAATGCACCCAGCCCACCCCGTTCGGGTGAGTGGTTAATGCGGAAGGCGTACAACTCTAGCTCGATCTCATTTAGTTGCACGTCAAACGCCAAGCCGTACTTGTGTTTTATCAAACCGTTTGACAGTCAAGGCATATACTGGAGGTATATGCCTCTTAGGGGTTAGTAATCCCGCACAAATTTAACGGACTGTCAAACGATGGGTGTCACATTAAATCAAAACACAGACTGCTGCAAAACCAGCTGCACCAACTCAACCGTCAATGTTGCTGGGCCAGCTGGCGCA
>Ga0080013_1004239_pt1 | contig 14280 bp, 15 predicted proteins | sample ETNvirenome_6_85_FD_69236 | JGI IMG/M metagenome (GOLD analysis project Ga0080013, IMG submission 69236) | Marine viral communities from the Pacific Ocean - ETNP_6_85 (SPADES assembly) (version 2) | ecosystem: Environmental > Aquatic > Marine > Oceanic | place: Pacific Ocean | collected 2013-06-19
GACACAACATGAACAAATCGTAGATGCATTTGAAACTTACCTTGCAGAAGCAGAGACTTTTGATACTAAGGGAGTTAAGGCAGCAGCATCCAGAGCTCGTAAGGCACTTGGAGAATTAGGTAAGCTTGCTAAGTCAAGACGTGCTGAAATCCAAGATAAAAAGAATAGTATGTAATGGATGAGTAAGCAATGAAGTATCCTGTAGATATTGAAGCAGGGCGTGATTTTGTAGAAAGGATTATGAAGAAAGCACCTGCTATTGGTGGGTTTGGTGGTACTTTTAGAATACCAAGTGGATATGAAAAACCTGTATTAGTTTCTGGTACAGATGGTGTAGGTACTAAGATAAACGTGGCAAGAGTTTTTAATGACTATACTACTATTGGTATAGACCTCGTTGCTATGTGTGTTAATGATGTAATCTGTTCTGGAGCTAAACCATTATACTTTTTAGATTATATTTCTACTGGTAAGATGACTCCTATTCTGGATCAGATTATGGAGGGTGTTATTAAGGGATGTGAGATGGCAGAGATGGATCTTCTAGGTGGAGAAACTGCTGAACATCCTATAGCAGGTGGTAGAGGAAGTTCTCTGGATATTGACCTTGCAGGATTTTGTACTGGTATAGTAGAAGAGAGTGAGATAGTAGATGGTAGTCTTATTAAACCAGGTGATAATATTATTGGTATAGAAAGTAGTGGATTGCATAGTAATGGATATAGTTTGATTAATGAGATGCTATGGAGACATCAGATTTATTATAAAGAAACACCTGAGTTGATGACTCCTACTACAATCTATGCTCCTATGATTGAGTGTCTTATGGATGAGTTCCCTATTCTAGGTATGGCACATATTACTGGTGGTGGTATTCCAGAGAATCTTCCAAGGTGTCTTCCTAAAGGACTTAAAGCACATGTAGATTATAGTTCTTGGACACTACCATCTATCTTTAAGAAGGTTATGCTTGCTGGTGAGATTCCAGAAGAAGAAATGAGAAGGGTATTTAATCTTGGAATTGGATATTGTTTGATTGTTCCATCAGAAACATGTATAGATACGGAAGTTGTTATTGATGGTCACGGATATAAGTCCTGGACAATTGGCGAAGTTGTGGTAGAATAGTAAAAGGTAATTAAAAAATATGACTATTAAGTTATTGCTATTAAAATCTGGCGAAGACATTATTGCCGATGTGGCAGAGATGACAATGGGGGAACCAGATGATCCTAATAATCCTCGTAGAATTATTGGGTATTACCTAAATAAACCTTGTGTCATCAAGATGAGAGACCCAAGAGAACTTGAGCAAGATGGCAGAGAACATAAATCTGGATATTCAGTTTCTTTGTTTCCTTGGATGCCTCTTGCTAAAGATGAGAGGATCCCTATCCCTGCCGATTGGATGATCACAATGGTTGAACCGGTAACCAAACTAGAAGAAATGTATTTAGAGGATGTTGTAAACTATGGACAAGACAATAAAGATACTAGCACTGACGAATCAGCAGACTCTGATTAGTGAGTTAGTAGAGGTTGCTGCTATTGATATAGGAGCACCAGATTGTAAATTAATCAATCCCTTTGTTATTAAAGACGGTGGTGTTTTAGAACCCTATTTACTAAGTGTCACAAGGGACGATACTTTTATGATGAGTTCTGATAAAATACTTACATTGTGTGAGCCCACTCCCACACTTCTTGAAAAATACCTGGACCTTAATAACGAATGAGCGCCTTTTATACCAACGTTCAACTTATCGGGAATCAATTCCTGGTGAGGGGTGTTGATAATGGAAAGAGATATGAGCACAGAGATGAATTCTTTCCAACCTTATTTGTTAAGTCTAAGAAGAAGTCTAAATATAAGACGTTAAACGGAGAATCAGTTGAAACTATTAATCCGGGAACGGTTAGGGATTGTAGGGACTTTTATAAAAGATACGAGGATGTGGAAGGATTCGAGATATATGGTCACGACCGTTATATCTACCAGTATATTTCAGAGAAATATCCTGAGGATGAAATCAAGTTTGACATCAGCAAAATTAAACTTGTTACTCTTGATATTGAAGTTGCGTCTGAGCAAGGGTTCCCTGATGTTGAATCGTGCGAGGAAGAGATCCTTGCTATTAGTATCCAGGATTATACAACGAAGCAGATCATCACTTGGGGAGTTAAGCCGTTTCAGAATAATCGCAAGGATGTAACATATCATCATTGTCCGAGTGAGTATGACCTTTTAAATCATTTCATTACTCATTGGATGCGTGATGTTCCAGATGTGATTACTGGATGGAACATTCAGTTATATGATATACCTTATATTTGCAAGCGTCTTAGGAGGGTGCTTGGTGAGAAATTAATGAAGCGTATGTCACCCTGGGGACTCTGTAGTGAGGGTGAAATACATCTTATGGGACGTAGGCACACTACCTTTGATGTGGGTGGTGTATGTCAGTTAGACTATCTTGATCTTTATAAGAAGTTTACCTATAAGGCACAGGAGTCTTATAGATTGGATTATATTGCGGAAGTAGAATTAGGACAAAAGAAGTTAGACCACTCAGAGTTTGATACCTTTAAAGATTTTTATCATAAAGGTTGGCAGAAGTTTATTGAGTATAATATTGTTGACGTAGAATTGGTTGATCGTCTTGAGGACAAGATGAAACTGATTGAACTTGCACTTACCATGGCATATGATGCTAAGGTAAATTACAATGATGTTTTCTATCAAGTCCGGATGTGGGATAATATCATATATAATTACTTGAAGAAAAGGGATATTGTTATCCCTCCTAAGAATAAATCACAAAAGAACGAAAAGTACGCAGGGGCTTATGTTAAGGAACCGAAACCAGGACGCTATGATTGGGTTGTTAGCTTCGATCTTAATAGTTTGTACCCTCATCTTATCATGCAGTATAATATCTCCCCGGAAACACTCAGGGAGGCTAGATGTCCCGGCGCGAGCGTTGAGAGGTTTTTAAAGCAAGAGACTGAGATTGGTAGTGAATATGCTACTTGCGCCAATGGAGCGCAATACAGGAAGGATGTGCGGGGGTTCTTGCCTGAGTTGATGGATAAGATGTATGGGGACCGTGTGGTCTTCAAGAAAAGAATGATTCAAGCAAAGAAGGACTATGAGAAGACCCCCAGTAAGGCATTGGAGAAAGAAATTGCTCGATGCAACAACATCCAAATGGCGAAGAAGATATCTCTTAATTCTGCTTATGGTGCTATTGGCAACCAGTACTTCAGGTATTATAAGTTAGCAAATGCAGAGGCAATTACTTTGTCAGGACAGGTCTCTATTCGGTGGATAGAGAATAGGATGAATCAAAAGATTAATAAAATTTTAAAAACTGAGGATGTTGACTATGTTATTGCTTCTGATACCGATTCCATTTATCTTAACTTGGGTCCTTTGGTTGAGACTGTATACAAGGGGAGAGAGAAAACTAATGAAGGCGTTGTCACGTTCCTTAATAAGGTCTGTGAAATGGAATTCGAGCCTTATATTGAAAGTGCTTACCAAGAACTGGCATCCTACGTAAATGCTTATGACCAGAAGATGGTTATGGCAAGAGAGAATATTGCTGACAGGGGTATATGGACTGCTAAAAAACGTTACATTTTAAATGTATGGGATAGTGAAGGAGTCAGGTATGAAGAACCAAAATTAAAGATGATGGGCATTGAGGCAGTTAAATCCTCTACACCTGCTCCTTGTAGAACTATGATTAAGGATGCACTTAAAATTATTATGAGTGGGACCGAGGATGATGTAATTGATTTTATTGACCAGTCTCGTAAGAAGTTTAAATCACTTCCTCCTGAAGAGATATCATTTCCACGTTCTGCATCTGATGTTGTTAAGTATTCAGCACCTTCTACAATATATTCAAAAGGAACTCCTATACATATACGTGGTGCTTTATTGTATAACCATTATGTTAAGCAACATAAGTTGGATAATAAGTACTCTCTCATTCAGAATGGCGAGAAGATCAAGTTCTGTTATTTGAAAAAGCCGAATATTATTCACGAGAATATTATTTCGTTTATTCAGGATTTTCCGCATGAGATTGGTCTTGACAAGTACATCGATTATGATTTACAATTTGAGAAGTCTTTTGTAGAACCACTCAAAGCTATATTGGATGCGATTGGTTGGAATGTAGAGAAAACTGTAAACCTGGAGTTATTTTTCACCTAATGGATTTACCTATCGACGACAAAGATTTAGAAATTATTGTCAGAGCACTTGCTTTGGGTGGGGATTCTAGATTATTTTTTAAACTCAAGGAGGTTAAAGAAGCAAGGGATAAAGACCCAGGAGGACCTTATAAGAAAACTCTTCGTGAAAATGGTATGGTGATTTAAATGTCTTATTTGGAGGAAAAAATAGAGTCAACTGAAAAGCGTATTAAGGAACTCCAACTTCTAATTGAATCTTGGAAAAAACAAATTGAGCAAAAAGGGTAATGTTTTTTAAAAAAGTGAGTTTGGTTACTGGTGGATTTGACCCAATCCATAGTGGACATATATCATACTTTGAGAGGGCAAAGGATCTCTCCAACTATCTTGTAGTAGGTATCAATACTAACGAGTGGTTGACCCGTAAGAAGGGACAATATTTTCTACCATGGATAGAACGTGCAGATATTATCCGTCATCTTGATATGGTAGATGCTGTCATTTCTTGGGATGATGCAGATGATTCTGCCCTTGGTGCTATTGCTAAATGTTTAGAAATTTCTGAAAAGGTTGTTTTCTGTAACGGAGGTGATAGAACCAAGACTAATATACCAGAAGCTATGGGTTATGCTGATGACCCCAGAGTTGAATTTAAGTATGGTACTGGTGGTGAAGATAAGATGAATAGTAGTTCTTGGATACTCAATAATTACTTTGATCGTCAGCGTAAACTTTTAGGTATTTGATATGGATTTTCTTAAAGATATTGTAAAGGAGATAGGTGATGACTACACCCAACTCGCATCCGATATATCAGACAGTGAACAATATATTGATACAGGTTCGTTGGTTTTTAACGGACTTGTCTCAGGTTCTATTTTTGGTGGTATATCTAGTAGCAAGATCACTGCAATTGCTGGAGAATCTAGTACGGGAAAAACTTTTTTCGCTCTCGCCGTTGCCAAGAACTTTTTGGATGCTAATCCCGATGCTTATGTACTCTATTTTGATACTGAGAGTAGCATTACTAGGGCACTTTTAGACAGTAGGAATATTGATACTAAGAGGTTCGTGGTTATTAATGTAGTAACCATTGAGGAGTTTAGAACCAAGGCACTTAAGGCAGTTGATAAATATTTACAAATGCCCACAGATGAACGCAAACCTTGTATGTTTGTGTTAGACTCTTTGGGGATGCTTTCTACAGAGAAAGAAATTAGAGACGCACTGGACGATAAACAAGTCCGTGATATGACCAAATCCCAATTGGTCAAAGGTGCGTTCAGAATGTTAACCCTAAAACTTGGCCAAGCAAATGTTCCCCTCATTGTCACAAATCACACGTATGATGTCATCGGAGCTTATGTTCCAACTAAAGAGATGGGAGGAGGTAGCGGACTCAAGTACGCAGCAAGTACAATCATTTATCTCGGAAAGAAAAAGGAGAAGGATGGAAAAGAAGTCATTGGAAACATTATCAAAGCTAAGACACACAAATCTCGTTTAAGTAAAGAGAATAAGCAGGTTGAGATACGTCTCTATTATGATGAGCGTGGTCTGGATAGGTATTATGGTCTCTTAGAATTGGGAGAGATTGGAGGTCTTTGGAAGAATGTTGCTGGTAGATATGAAATAAATGGAAAGAAAATATATGCTAAACAGATCTATGCTAAACCGGAGGAGTATTTTACTCCAGAAGTATTACAGGCTTTAGACGAGACTGCACATAAGGAGTTTAGTTATGGGTCATGAAGAATATAACAATATTAAAGAAGAATATAAACATAAGAGAAGTAAAAGAACAACTTGAGAAGTATTCTGACGATTGGTTTATCCAGAGGAAGGGTGCTGATACTTTATTGGAAAGGGGATATGCTGATATAGATGTAGGAAATCTTCAACTTATAATGGGAGCAGTAACGAAGAAAGAAGATTTTGTAGGAGATTCTGAATTCTGTAAACCAACTCCTGCTTATCAAAGACATACTGAAGTTCGTAAAATTATAAACAGAGAGTTGCCGGGAAGAGAACTTCATCGGTGTGGTTTTTTACGTCTTCCTATTGATGGGTATGTGGGTGCTCATATTGATGAAGGAACTTATTATCATACAAGGGATAGGTTTCATCTTTCTATTGCCAGTCAGTATCAATATTTTGTAGGAAATGAGAGTGTGATAGTTGACCCAGGGACGCTTTTGTGGTTTAATAATAAGATACCACACGGTACCGTGAATCTTGGGGATGAACCCAGGATAACCTTTGTATTTGATATGCCGCATGGACAAAGTTGAATTTCTAGTATTAAGAAATCTGATTCATAATGAGAAGTATGTCCGTAAGGTTATACCTTTTATTAAGGCAGAGTATTTTGAGAATTTTAATGAGAAGGTTGTTTTTGAGGAGATACTAAAGTTTGTAGAGGAGTATAATCAACCTGCAACAAAGGAAATTCTATGTATTGAGACAGAGAAAAGGAATGATATTAATGACAGTTCTTTTAAAGAGGTCACTCAATTAATTGGTGCTTTAGAAGATGAACCTACAGAGTTTGATTGGTTAGTTAATACTACTGAGAAGTGGTGTAGAGATCGTGCTATATACTTAGCACTCGTGGAGTCTATTCAACTTGCTGATGGAAAGGATGAGACTAAAGATAGGGGTGCCATACCCACTATTCTGTCCGATGCTTTGGCAGTATCTTTCGATACGCATATTGGACATGATTATTTAATTGATTATGAGGAGAGGTATGAGTTATACCACCGAAAAGAAAACAAAATTGAGTTTGATCTCGAATTCTTCAATAAGATTACGAAAGGCGGTTTACCGAATAAGACTCTCAACATTGCTCTTGCTGGCACAGGGGTTGGAAAATCTTTATTCATGTGCCATGTGGCAAGCTCAGCTTTGCTCCAGGGAAAGAACGTCCTCTACATCACTCTCGAAATGGCAGAGGAAAAGATTGCGGAGAGGATCGATGCTAATTTACTTAATGTTCCAATACAAGATATAGTAGATCTTCCTAAACAGATGTTTGATAGTAAGGTAGTTAACCTTGCTAAGAAGACACAAGGTACATTAATCATCAAAGAGTATCCCACAGCAGCAGCACATAGTGGACATTTTAAATCATTACTTCAGGAACTCGCCCTTAAGAAGTCTTTCAGACCTGACATCATCTTTATTGATTACCTTAATATATGTTCTTCTAGTAGATATCGTAACAATAGCTCCGTTAATTCGTATTCATACATTAAGGCTATTGCAGAGGAACTTCGTGGTTTGGCTGTGGAAGCAAACGTACCAATTGTATCTGCTACTCAAACTACTCGTTCCGGGTTTGCTAGTTCTGATGTTGATCTTACCGATACATCTGAATCCTTTGGTCTTCCTGCCACTGCTGATCTTATGTTCGCTCTTATATCAACCGAGGACACAGAGAAGTTAAATCAAATAATGGTAAAACAATTGAAGAATAGATATAATGATCCAACGATATTCAAGAGATTTGTGGTGGGAATAGACCGTGCTAAAATGAGGTTGTATGACTGCGAACAAAGTGCCCAAGAGGATATCCTTGACAGCGGGCAAGAGGAAGAGTATACTTCTCAAGAGAAACCATTTAAAGACAAGTTCAATCAATTTAAATTCTCATGACAGTAGACACCGAAAGATATCTTGACTTTGTTGCTGGAGTAACAAGTCAACCTAGTACAGATTTACCTACATTACTCTCCAGAATTACTGATTTAGATGTTGGTGATGATGCAGATATTCCACGTCTATTAACTGCTGCTCTTGGTCTTGCTGCTGAGTCAGGTGAGTTTACTGAGGTAGTAAAGAAGATTATCCTTCAAGGTAAACCATATAATGAAGAGAATGTGTTTCATATGAAGAGAGAACTGGGTGATATCTGTTGGTATCTTGCTCAGGCATGTATGGCACTTGACACTACATTTGATGAAGTTATTGAAATGAATGTTGATAAATTGAAGGCACGTTATCCTGGTGGTGAGTTTGATGTACATAGTTCTGAGAACCGTAAGGAAGGGGATCTATAAATATCAATAGAATAACTGTTGATTAAGTAAGATGGAATCCAAGGAACTTAAGGCGTTGAATAATGTGTACTTGGAGGCAGTATATGGACAGTCTGCTGGACAAGAGTTAGCAAAGCGTGAAAAGGATGATGATGCTGCTGGCGCTCCTAAGAAGAAGATGGTGGTAACTAATGCTGATAAGAAAGGAAATACTCCTGCCTATCAGAACTATAAGAAAGGCGACAAGAGATATGTGGCTGCTGATCATGTAAAAGAAGAGGAATTAAAAGAGAAGGAAGGTTATAAGACAGTTGCTGCTGTAATTGATTATGACAGGTCAAAGAAAGGTACTGATGATGCCGTCTATGATACTGAGCATGGTAAGAAGAAAGCTGCTAAGAAAGAACGTGATTATGCTGCATGGGAACGTGAAAAGATGAAGAAAGATGATCCTAATTGGGAACATAAGAAAGGATCTACTAGCGAATCTGTGAGTAGGTCTGTTGAGAATTTATCAAACATTTATATAGAGGGTGTCCTAAAGAAAGAAGTTAAGGCTCTTAAGAAAGGTGCTGAGACTCTGAAAGGTAAGAATATTGCCAAGGCAGATGAGGTTGATACACCAAACTATAAAGGTCAAAAGTTTGGAGTAAAAGAGAATGATGAATATGTTCCTTCTGAGTTGGTTCAGAAGCTAGCTGAGTCTGGTAAGTTCTCTGAAGAAGAGATTGCTAAGATTGTTGAGGTAGAAGAAGGTTATCAGCGTAACCCAGAAAAGGGTGAAGCAGAAGAGCGTAAAGCAGAGAAGCGTCGTAAAGAGTCTGGTGCTATGCCACCAAGAGGTGATAAGCGTAGAGAAGACTTTGAGAAGTGGTATGCTGCTAACGTTAGATGAGAAAGATTGACGAACTGATAGAAAAGCAAATAGCACAAGGGTGGAATATCAACGCCCGACGTGCTGCACTTAAACAGCGTCAGAAAGATAATCTGAATGCGTTTAAGGAGAAGGCTAAGGCTCGTCAAGATGCTATACAGAAGTCTGAGGCAGAAAGAAAGGAGCGTGAAGATAAGCGTAAAGAAGCAGAACAGGAACGTAAGGCAAGAGTTGCTGAACGTGAGAGGATAAGGCAGGAAGTTAAAAGAGAACTCGAAGCAGAAAAAAACAAAGATAGTGACTAAATACTCCTAGTATGTTATAATACGGGGAGAATTTATGCTACACATGAGAGAACAATTATTAGCTGCCCTTAAAGCCCACGCTCAAGGTGAGATTGCTAAACATAAAGCAAATGTTAGTGTGTTTTTAGAGCATCCTACTGGGGTGGGTGATCATCCTGATGTTCTTGAAACAATACAAGGAGAAATAGATAAGATTGCCCGTTATCATGATCAGATTGAGGTTATAGATAAGTACTTCAAGGGACAGTAAATGGCAACTAAAGCACCAGCATCAGGACATGTTCTTCAGTTATTAAGTGAACTTGATGCCGTTTTTACTCCTGAAATTGCTAATTCAGATCCTCAGCTGACTGGTGGATGGCATTTAGAACCTGGTGCTAAACTGCAAAAGATTACATTATATTCTAATACTAGGGATAGGTTAACAAGAAAACAGATTACAGGAAATTTCTGGCAAGTATTTGAAGACCATATTCTTGATCTTAGTCTTCGTGGATTGTTAGTAAGATATGAGTCTCATGAAAGTGGAAAGGGGTATGATACTGGATCTTTAGATGTTATTATCTATTGGATAGATGACAATGGAAGAGAGCGTGATTTAAAAACAATACGTTATGGTATAAAACCAGCAGCAAATGCTAGGGATACTTTATATCAAGTCACTGCACAAGAATGTTTACAGGTTCTTGCATGTGCTTATATGCAAGCTAATGGATCTATAGGTGTTGATGATTTTTCTGAATATGTGCAGTATACTGCAATAGTACTAAGTGGTGGTGCTAAGAGTGATCTAAAGAAAAATCAATTGAAGTCTAAGATTGATCAACATATAGATTTTGGTTTAAATCAAAGTCAAGAAATAGATGTATATAATTTTGGATGGGGTAATCCTGATTGGATTTTATCTTCAGTAACTACTGCTAAAACATTAAAACCTCTTTATGCTGGTGATTATTTCTTCTGTCATTCTGGGTCATCACATGTTAAGTGGTATTGGACAGCATTTCAAAAGGCACGGGATCAAATTTTAAATAATAAGCAACTTTTTAAAGGTTTTAGTGCTAGGGATTTGGATAGGAATAAGTGGAATCCTGCAGATATGTTTGCTATGAAGATGGATATGAGAAATGCTAATATTTCCTTTCCCAATATAAAGAGAAAGTATTCAGCATCTTCTGAGATATCTCTTAGTGATATAAGAAAGAGTATGAGGCAGGTGGGACCAACTAAAAAAGCAACTGTTAATCTTGCACAAAAAATTGCAGAGAAAGCAAAGAGTAATCTAACAGTTGATGATATGCCATCCTTGAATAATTATCTGTATAGATTATCAACAAAGAAAAAGTTTTATCCAATTTCTTTGAAGAAAGTAGGAGAAAATGCTACTTTAAAGAGAATTAATCCTGGTATTGGTATTCCTGCTAATATGACAGCAACATTAACTGGTGTTGATTGGGCTAATATTGCAAAGAAATCTATTGGACCTACTAATAAAATTGAAGTTCATTTTCAAATTAAGGTAGGAAATAGTACACCTAAAAATTATTATATTGTTGCTCGTCAATTCAATGCAAATTCAGATATTAAATTTCAAATTGAGATGAAAGGTGGTATGGCATTTCATGGAAAGGCAGGATTGAAGATTGGTGAACTTATTATTAATAAAACTGATCCTCAAATGAAATCTAAAATGGTTGGATTGAAGAAGGCTTTGAAGACAAGACATCCTAAATTTAAATATTCATCTTCTCTTTTTTCTAGTGTTCAGGATGTACAGAATTCTTTTCGTGTTGCGCGATTGGCATTGAATGAATATGCTAGTACTTTATCAGGAGGATCTATTACAGAAATACCTCAGACTTCTACTGGATATCTTTCAAAAATTCAAGCAGCAGAATTTGGATATATTATTGAAAACCCATCTTCTACACAAATGACATCTAGAATTTTATATTCTTTATATACTTATGCGGGATCTATGGGATTAGTTATATTTGATGGTACTGATTATAGGAATTATTATGGGTCGTCTTTTCATATAAAAGTTTTGTAAAACGCTAAATATAGATATGAAGAACCTTTTCCAATTTCTATCCGAAGCATCCCGTGCAACGGATCAAGCAAGAAAACTTAGATTAAAAACCGATGGTCATGGTGGTTGGTATGATCAATCAGGAGAGTTTGTTGCAAAAACTGAAGGTGAGAAGTTAAAGTTTTATGATAAGGGAAGGAAGGTAGGCGAAAAGGATCAACCCAATAAACCAAAAACCGCTGCTGTTGCACCTAAAGCTCTTCCGGCAAAATCGCCAGAAGCAGTAATGGCGAAGCGTAGAAAGGATGACGATCTTGCAGGAGCACCTAAACAAAAATCAAGTGAGGATGAAGGAAAAACAAGTGATGGTGGAGAAGAATCAAAAGATAATACATTAACTATTGTATTTGGTCGTTTTAATCCACCTACTGCTGGTCATGAAAAACTTTTAAGTGTAGCAGAAAAGATAGCGGTGGGTGGAGAACTTAAGATTTATCCTTCCAGGACTCAGGATGATAAGAAAAATCCTTTAGATCCTGACATGAAGGTCTCTTATATGAGGAAATTGTTCCCCAAATTTAAGGAACAAATTATTAACGATTCTGAGATGAATACTATATTTGATGTTCTTACTACAGCAGATCAGAACTATGCTAACGTTAATATTGTAGTAGGTGCAGATAGACAAGGAGAATTTGAAAATTTATCGCAGAAATATAACAAAGATTTGTATGATTTTGATCTGATTCGTGTGGTTTCTGCTGGACCAAGAGATGCAGATGCTGAAGGAATTGAAGGAGTATCATCATCTAAGCAAAGAAAAGCAGTAATGGATGATGATTTTGAATCATTTAAGAAGGGAACACCAAAAGGTTTAAGTGATGGTGATTCTCAGGCACTCTTTGATGCTGTTCGCAATGGAATGAAGAAGAAGAAGTCAAAGACTACGAAGGAATCTTATAACCTCTGGGAAATTGCCCCAAGACTTGATAAGCAAAGTCTTCGTGAGAATTATATTATGAAAAATATCTTTAGAATTGGTGATATTGTAGAGAATTTAAATACAGGATTGATTGGTAGAATTATTCGTAGAGGAACTAATCATCTTATTTGCGTTACAAAAGAAGATTATATGTTTAAATCATGGATTCGTGACGTAATGGAATACACTGAAGTACATATGAAGAGGAAGAATAGGTTACCTGGAAAGCCAAATACGTTGGTTGGAACTACTGGGTATTTAAAAAATGCAATGGCAGCAACTGGAACTAAGAAGATAAAGAATTTTAATATAGAGGAATTCATAAATAAATATAAGATTAAGAAGTAAGCAGTATTACCATGTCTAATGGAATTGGTCACAATACTTTGAATGATATATCGAAAGTATATCTATCTCAAGTTGCAGAAGAGACTCCAGGTGAGAAGATTGATAGAAAATCTCAGGAAGGTGTTGCTAAGCGTAAGGCAGCTGCGGATTCTGAAACGGAAGCCAGAGCAAAAAAAGCTAGTGAGTTCCAAAAGCATAAGCAATTTATTCTTGCTAAGGGTGGTCGCCCAGTAGATGCTCTTGATTCATGGCATAAGAAGCAAGCATATGAAAGAAATGTGAGGAAAGAAGAGAATGAAACATTAGTTGGTGAATCACGTTTAGATAAGGATCCTCCTTCACAATTTGAAAAGGGTGATGCTGATCGTGGCAATCCTGATTATATGCAGACATTATCTTTAAAGGATGAAGAGAAGTGGGAACGTCTGCAGAGAATGAGAAGGGCATCAAAAAAGAAGGTTGATGAAGCCGTACAGGGTGAAGACACTCAAGATAGGAAAGATGCTGCTGCTGAAAGAAGGTCTGGTGAGGTTGGTGGAGTAAAAACTCCTAAAAGATTATCTCTTTCTAAAGGACGGGGTTATGTGACGGGAACTAAATCTAGTATTGACTGGTGGAAGGATCATAATAAAAAAGAAGAATACTCTAGTTGGAGGACTGATCTACGTGAAATAATTGATGACAGCCCTATGACAGACATTAAAGACGAAGAGGAAGTCAAGGAAAAGAAGGTTAAGAATAAGGTAAAAACCAGTGCAATTGGTGGTGGAATTAAAATTGGTGAAGCAATTGCAGAGATTGGTGGTGAAGTGCTTCAAATTACTGAAGTAGATGCACAAAAGCAAGGTGAAGAAAAATTGGATCCTGCTGCTGAGAAACAACAGAAACAACTTCAAACAAAGGAAAAAAGAATCTCTCAGATGAAGAAGATGGTTCTTTTGAAAAAAATGCAAGCAGTAAGATCTGGTGCTGGAGCAGATATTACAGCATCATATGAACCAGAAGGTGAGATGGTTGTTAGTGAAGGAGAAACTGCTACCCAAAAGAAAAGGAGATTGGAGGTTGCAAAAAAAGAGGCTAAAAAAAAGATACGTGCTATTGGTCCATTAAAGAAGGCTGATCATGATGGTGATGGGTGGATAAGGGTGATTGATGCCGAATATGAACCAGAAGGTGAGATGGTTGAGAATTTGACTAGTCTTAAAGCTACTACTTATGGAATGCCTCACGAAAAAAGGAAGGCAATCTTAGATAAGTACAGAAAATCTGAAAAGAATAGAGGTACTGATACTAAAAAAGGTAGAGATGCTGGTGCAATAGCAAGAGAAAGATTGAATAAAGAAGATTTAGATAAGTATGATCGTTATAATCGTATGATTCGTCATAAGCAAGATAAGTATGGTAAAAATATAATTGGTGCAGATTATAATCTTGAGAATGAGAGAAAGGCAAAGGGTTGGAAAAAGAAATTAAATAAAGAAGAAACTGAAGTT
>Ga0080013_1004241_pt1 | contig 14276 bp, 21 predicted proteins | sample ETNvirenome_6_85_FD_69236 | JGI IMG/M metagenome (GOLD analysis project Ga0080013, IMG submission 69236) | Marine viral communities from the Pacific Ocean - ETNP_6_85 (SPADES assembly) (version 2) | ecosystem: Environmental > Aquatic > Marine > Oceanic | place: Pacific Ocean | collected 2013-06-19
AGAGGAAGCCGAATCAGAACCAGAGGAGGAAGCTGAATCAGAGGAAGGGTGATCTGCTACGCAGAAATTCCTGCCACAGGCCGGTGTATAAACCATCGGTCCTGCCTGATTTCTGATACAGCATCTCCATGAATAAAGCCTTGTTGTGTTCTGCCTTTGGATCCCAGTTCTGGAGATAATCGGTCTGCATCAGGTGTTGATCGTGCCTATCCAGAATAGGGGAAACCTCACTCGTTCACCGGATATTTCGGCGCTACCCTCTGATTGATTCATCCTTACCCATGACGACAGCTCCCTGCACCAAGATTCAGCTGATCGAAGCCGTTAACTCCTTTGGTAAGGCGATGCAGGTGCAAGATCCAAAACTCATGCAGTTTGCAGCTAAAGAGCTGAACGATCTCATGGATACACTGAACTTTAGTATTGAATCAGTTCTAACTGACGATGAAGTATCAGACTGAATTACTGATCTTTGATCTAAAATCAATCCGTGATCGTATAAGTCTTATTAGACTAAGATACGCTGAGCATTTATCAGTGGATGATGCTGCTTTTTATCTCCAGGTGGAGGAGAAGTTAGAATCGGATATCCAAGCGTTGAAGTAATTTCCTTGTGGTTAACTTAATGCAAGAGTTACTTCAGCGTTTCTTCTCTTTACCAGTCCTGCAAGCTTTCTACTACCGTTAACACCACCCCTTACCCATTTAGGGAATTCCTCTCTAAAGCACAATGCTTTATCCTCTCGATTATTAATACGCTTACGGAATGTTGATGCCTGTAATGCACCAGCGCCTATATTAAAGGTAAAGCTAACGATTGCATCGAATTCATTTTGGGTTAATGGTACTTCAATTAATCGATGAACACTAGATTCAAACCTTGATAGATCAAATCTTAGGGCCATATCAGCTTGTTCCCTTGTGATCCGATCACCTTTGTTAACCCCTTTTGTATGGCCATAACCTATTGTCCAGGGATCTCCACCAGTACCAGGATCAGGGTAGGCGTCTAATCTTAGAGATTCAAAATTCTTGATCAGGTTTACTCCAGCATCAGAAGTTATCATCAGACTGGTAGTTTTAAGTTCTCTGACCTTTGGCCCTGCTCTGTATCGCCATCCGAATTCTTCGATCACGTCTGGGTGGATATTTTTTTGTAACCACTCAAAGGCTTCCTTTTGCCAGGGCTCATTATCAAACCATTTTGCAGCATCTACTAATCGGATAGGTTTAGCCATAATGATCAAGCATCCTTGATATCATCTTATCTAGGTCTGCATTTTAAGGCCCAGCCATCATGATCGTTAGCAACGGACCATCGGGGTAACCAGAATTTATAAGGGTAACAGACGTTTTTTGCTTCTTTGTGATCTAGGTATAGACCATTCTGTGCATCAAAATTTCCGAAGGGATCATTAAATATAAAACCATTTGAATTATGGCCCAGAGCTACCGCATAATGCCCACCAGAAGAAGGGTTTAAATACGATCCATGATGCAGGAAACCTACAGCTACAGGATAACCCTTGTTAATTTCTTCTCTTAGTTCATTTTCACCACCAGTCTGGACGAATTCAGCATCGAGCCCGAAGTAGTTTAATGTTCTGATCTGAGCTGATACTTCAGTTGAATCACCGAATTTAGGACGGATAGCATGGTATTCATTCTCAGTTTTGATAGCTCCATGGAAGGCAGCGATCATGGCACAGGACGTTGAGAAGCATTCACGGTATCCCTGTGTCGATGGATTATCCAGCTGGAAAAAATAGGGTACGTCTATAGGGTTATTGACCCTTGGTAACGGTGGCTTCTCTCTAAACTTACTAATCCAAGAGGTTGTATCATTTAGCAGGCTTTCAGGCATTTGGGAGTATAGTATCCGCTGAATAGCTTCTACCTGTTGAGGTTCTCCTGAGTAATATTTAAAGAAGTTTGAGAGACCTTCTGGAGTAAGTGTGGTCATTAGCATTGCACTACTCTTTATTCTATTGATAACTGCACCTTAGTCTGATTTATCGGATAGATGATGTGAAAGGGTCAAGGATCCACCGGGGCGTGTTGATTCATCGTTTAATCGTCGAGCATTGAGATATTTGATAAAACCGCTTTGATCGGTCTTGAGGCCGCCGTAGTTCACGTCATTGAGCCTGTCACGCCGTCTGTTCTCTCTTCTGACCCGTTGCCGCTCGGTACTGGATTGAATTGCCATGTATGGCGGATAGCTGTTGGAAATTGTATCGTCTGGGCAGAAGGCCCACCAGCACTGCTATCTACTGAGTAATTAGTGAGAGTTCTTCCTAAAGAACTTGCTTTAATTACCATGGCTGAGTTAAGGTGTTGCAATGGATCTCGGCTATTGCAGGGTCAGCACGACTGACTCACACCAAGACACGTCGATCACGGCTCAGGCCGAGCAGCTCAAGGCTGCTGGTTGTATCAGGGTCATCAGTGAACGCAAATCTGCTTACAAGGATCATGTGCGGCCCGGTTGGGAACTCTGTAAAGAGTTGATATCCAGTGGACAGGTGCGTAGGTTTTGCATCGTCTCGCTCTCCAGGGGGTCGAGAAGGCAGGAAAATGCTGCAATGTCCGAACTCTGTTCAGAGCATGGGGTCATTTTTGAATGTTTGACGGGTGGTCCTGTTGATGTATCGCAGCCTGAAGGGTTCCTGAACGTCGGAATTCAAGACACGATCAATCGATTCGATAGCCTGATTAAATCCAAACGAGTTCAACAGGGGAGGGAAGCACGGCAACGGGCAGGTGCTACTGCCTATGGCAAATGTCCCTATGGCTATCGATACAGTGGTTCAAAACCAGAACCAGATCCGAAAAGCTGGAAGGCTGCCAGATTATTATGGGAACGCTTAAGAGATGAAGAATTTAGTCCGTTACCTGTTATCAGAAAATATAAATACCCATTTAGTAGAACCGGTTTGTACAAATGGCTAAGGAATCCAATTTTGAAAGGATCTCCAGCTTATGCTCCACACATATCAGTGGAACCACTTGTTACCCATGAAGAATTTGAGTATTGTCGCAATGTTCTAGAAAGCAGGGCAATTAACAAGACCCGTGCCGTTAAAAATACTCGCCTATTCAGTGGACTGCTTACCTGTGAGTCGTGCCAGCGTAAATTAAATGTAGAAGGTCGTAGTCGTATGTCAAAGAATGGTCGTAGGTATAAATGTATGCGAATTCCTTGTAAATATTATGGCAAGGGCATTAGCGAGAACTTTGTCAGATCTCAGGCAATTGATATTCTGAGAGAGAATGTTGACAAGATGGTGGCCATTGTCCAGACAACCACGCAGCCCAAGCATTTTCAACTGACTGAGGATCAAAAAGCTGCACAGCAGTTACTGGATCGTGCCCTGGCTCTAAAAGCTGACGGTATCGATGTGTCAAATAAATCAATTGCAGATCTCAAGCGAAGATTATTACCGGCTGATGCGCCGGCTTTGCCGAACTGGGATGGATTTGCTGAGATGATCAGGTTCCCCGGTCTCCTCGAAAAAGCCAGCGACAAAGAACTCAGGGCAATATTCTTTGAGTTGATCAGTGAGTTTATCTATGTTGGGAATACTACTGAGATCAAGATCAGGATCCAAGATTGCCCTGACTGCTATTCTTAAAATAGCTTCTTTAGCGTTCATTTCTCTACCTCCTTCATCCTTTCTTCTTGACGATGTACCGCCGCAGTAATGTTATACCAAGATGAAGCAGCGGATTCAATCTTTTCGATATTTACTCTAAAATCATCCCAGATCTCTTCCCTGATCTCATACGTTGTAAATCTCTCATTACAAGAACAACATTGCCTTCTCCTTCTGATTACATTATCAAAGGGCAATTTATTCATGAGTCTTCTCCTTCTCCTTGAATCACCAAACCATCTATTTGTTAGGCTAGATAAAGCTGATAACCTTGTTTCCATTACATCGGAACTTAGGTGTGGACATAGGCGTTTATCTGTTCTCATTCTTCCATCTCAAGTTTTAAACTAAGTTGTTCGAGCTTCTCTGGTATCTCATCAATACTCTCTACAGTAATCCCTTCATCTTCTATTGCATCCATTAGGTAAATCCAATCGTAGCCATCCATCTCATTACCAGGGATAAACTCTAAACGATTAGAAGATTCAACTCCTGTATCACTCATCCTGGTGGGTAGATCTAAACTCGATACACCACGAACATGCTGTAGATAATTGTGCATTGAATTTGCGGTGCAACCACACCTCTCCGCCATCTCATCAATTGAGGGGAATCGTCCATGTTCGTCTTTAAAATCTGGGATGAAGTGGCTCATTTTGGAAATTGCATCTAAACCGTTGACAGGTAATCGAATGGAACGATCAAACGTATGGATGGAGCGGGTGATGCCCTGACGAATCCACCAGTACGCATAGGTTGAAAATTTGTAGCCACGGGTTGGATCGAACTTCTCAACAGCTCTCGATAATCCAATCGATCCCTCCTGAATCAGATCCAGTAGCTCCAGCCGTTGGAGGTTTGCTTTGAGATATTTTTTGGCCAGATTTACAACTAGCCGGAGGTTGGCTTCTACCATCCTTCGATGGGCCTTCTCCCCCCGGCGAATTGTTGACCGTTGAGCAATGGTAATGGGCTGATCCATTTCTAGACCAGCCTGTGTCTCTAGCTTGGCTTGTACTGCTCTGGCCAGAATCAACTCCTCATCAGCTGTTAGCAGCGGTGTCCTACCGATCCGATTGAGATACCAGCCAAGGCCGTCCTTATTTTTTTCACCATGCTGCATCATCAGATGGAGTAGAAGCGGCTTTGGGTCTCGCTGGAAGAGTGAAGTCAGATACATTTAACTCCAGATTTGACCCTTGTGTACCGTCGCGTTTTGCGAAAGTCACCAGCTTTGCAGATCCAGATACTGCAACCTGATCTCCTTTTTTCATATAATCCATTGCTGCCTGTCCACGCTTCCCCCAGATGGAGCATTTGATCCAGGTCGAGTCGTCTTTGCCAGTTTTGGCAGCTATCGAAAATTCAGTAACGGTTGAACCACCAGCATCCTTTTGTTCAGGGTTGCGGCCAAGGTTTCCGACTGCTGTGAGATTGATCATGATTTTGTTTTGGAGAAGAAGAAATCGAGAATGGTCTGAAGCGCACGGCTTTGTGAGAATCCATGCTTGTGGCGGTAAGCCTCAAAATCAGCGTACTGATCTGGGATTTTTGCTGATATCCGAAAGCGGTTGCGCCATTCTTGAGATGGAACACCGTCCGGGCTTAGCTCAGGGGATCGACGTTTTCTAATGGTCATCAGGGGCAATGTTTGGTAGTTCAACCTGACCGTGCCGATGTGGTGGATCATTAAAATAATGAACCGGCAGGTTTTCGTTAATCCTCTGATTTAATGGCCGAAGTAATATCAGGCAATTTTTGATCGTTGTTGCTTCTGCCTTGATGTCACAATGCTTATAGATTTGACCTTCACCAAAACACCGTTCAGAGGCATCTTTTAGTTGATCCAAAGCATCTTCAAGAGAACAGATTGCGAAGTCCACTGATGTTGTCATGAGTTTCCGTCTTCCATTTTCATGGTGAATGCACGGCAATAATCCGCGTGTTGATTTTCAGTAATGCAGTCTCTGATACTGGCATCCCCGGTATTGAATTTCTTTTTGAATCCAGCTAAGAATTCTTTAAATTCCTTGGGGAATGATTTAGACATTTCAGTGATTAGCCCAATGATCTCCTGCCGATGGTTGTCTGGGATTGGATCGCCCGGTTGTTGAGCGATTGGCGGTTGTGCTTCTGGTTGTGGCGCTGCGCAGGCCTGTGGTTGCGTATTGGTAACGGGTTCAGGCAAAGGGCAGGGATTGGATGCTGGTGTGTGCTCAGAGGGGGGGAGCCCCTGGTGAACAGCATCCTCATGGGCTAGACCAGCTGCATCCAATTCATCAGCACTGGCGATACCAGATAGGCAATCAGCAAAGCCCCGCCTTAGTGCCAGTGTTGTGGCACATTTAGCAATCATTACCTCTGGATAGTTTTTCCATATTGGCGAAGTTTGCTTATAAGACTCGAACCTGCAGGATGCAGTAAAAGGTCTGCTGCAGCCCTTTCGATACACTTTTGCAATGCAAGCCGTTGGGGGTTTTTTATTATCGAGCCAGACTTCAGATCCATTACCGTCAGGTCCGAAATAGAGGATGTCAATTCCATCAAGTTCTTTTGTTTGATTAGCTAGTTTTAGGAATCCATCGATTCCAGTCTGGATAGTCATTTTATCGCCACGTTTTACAGCATAGATCTCATTGCTTAGAGGATCTAAACCTTTTGATGTAGCGACTGATTCAAATAATGCTTGATCTGAGGCTTCTAGTCCAGGGAATTTCTTTCTAAAAACAAGTTTTCGCTTGTCTTCATTCCATTTTTGATTTGAATCCATTAGAGATTTGTAGAGCGTAGGGCGTGTTGGGCTGCATCACAGCCTGATATCCATTGTTGAAGCATTCCCCTATCGTCTTCTGTAAACAAGGGAGAGAAATGTTCAATCAGAGAAGTTGCTTTGGCCTTGGCAGCACTGAGTCCTTCGTCAATAAGATCAATGTCAGACGCGATGGACTGGAGAAGATCGTTCCGCTGGAGGCGTTCGAGGTTGCTGTTCGGTGGATCCATTGCCGGTTGCGGATACACCATTATTAGTCCATGAAGGTCTACTTTGGCAAGGGGGTCAATATTGTCTTAGGCGATACAAGAGACTAGTGACGATGGGTCGATCATATCTCGATACTGTGTGGTCAACCCTTGGTGTTACTGGTGTTTCGCCGATGGCTGCTCATGCTCATACGCAGTACCGCATCAACGCAGGGCATTGGTTGTGTATCAAATGTACTAAAAAAATCCTGAACAATGCAGAAATTGCATGGCTTTATTAGGTGGATTAGGGAAGAATTACCCCCTTTGACCTGAAGTTTTGTAAATCAGGCGATCTCTCCCAAGCCGGCTTCCAGTTGGGATCCAAAGCGTTTCACGTCCTCGATATCAGCTGTCTCCAATCCTGACAGGATCGCCCTGGCCCGTTCCCGATGGCTTTTATCAAGGTGGCTGGCCACAATATCGAAACCCTCCTTACGGTCCATCATTTGCTCCAGGCAGCCCTGCTTAAATTGCTCCACCCATTGATCAGAGGTTTTCTTTGCGTCCTCAGGGGACATTTCGATAACGAGATAGATGGGGTTTATCTCCTGTTCCCCGATGAAAATCGCATAAAAATCAGTCGCGGTCGCCACTCGACCATCAATAGTCAGAAAAGGGTCTGCCGCTTGTATCTGATCTCGTAACCGCGAGCTTCTGATTTTTTTTAAGTCCCCATCAGCGATGAACTGGTTGCAGGTCGCTTTGCCGACTTGATATAGAGCACGAGGATCGAGCGTTCCGGCGATCTCCTGGCAGATCTGAGAATTCCATGGTCCTGGGGTTCCGATCTCTACAGCGAGGTTATGGAGGGTCTGCTGAGAGAAATTATTGATCCGCAGGAAATTGTGCATGGCGATACCATTCCGCTTTCGGAATTCCTGCTGTTCAGGAGAAATGCTTCCTTTGCCAGGGCTGGCCATTGGGGTGATTTTTAGGGTTGTGGGTTGACTCGTGTCACCCTAACGGCTTTGGCGGAGTAATGTCACCCCCGATACGAAAGGTTGACCTTGCGTAATGGTGTGTTACGCCCACGGCTCCATAACGGCAGCCAGCAGTAGACGTCAATAAATAATGGCCGGGCCCACACTCAGGGCTTACAGACAGAACCCCCTGCAGACTTTCCCCTTACCTACAAAGGTCTTGTATGGTCTGCAGAAACCCGGCCACCCTCATCAGGAGAGCGTTACTTCCCTCTCTTTGATCAATCTCCTCGCTGCTGCACTCATCCGTGTTGGCGGCAATACCTCATACATCGGTGCTCCCATCTCAAATTTATAAAGCGTCCTTCTCTTGGCAGTCACAGTATCATCAATGACCTGCAACAATGCAGATAACCTGGCCCGACTCTTATCAATTGTTACTGATTTATCAACAGCAAAGATGCCATCATATTTAGTCTCATACCGTTGCTTCTGTAAAATCTTATGCAATGCATAAACTGGTGTTCCTGATTCCAACCCGATAAAAGTCGTGATCGGTGTAAATACTAATTCCCATAGAATCTCAACAGGGATGCCGGTTTTCAATGAATAGATCGTCAACGATGCCCCGATGATAGAACCCAGCTTTTTGACCTGTTTCCTGAATCTTTGCTCTGCTCTGCATCCATCATGAAGAGTTTTGTAAATCGGCTCTAGCGTCACAGGTGACAGGCCCTGTGCCCAGTTCACTAATTCAGCACTGGTAATTTGCGCCGTTGCTTTCCACCAAGTCAGCTCATCAAAAGCTATATGATAAAGAAATACTTGTCGCGCAATTGCAGCAACATTATAATTCCCTAAACTCGCAATAGTGAATACATCATAACCATTTCTGGTCTTGCCCTGGTCGATATAAGCGAAGTCCTCTTCCTTCGCACCATTGAAAATCATCATCTCAACTGGTTTGTTAAGCATGACAATTGCATGTAACCTGTGCTGTCCATCGACAAGCAAGCCGTCTTTTGTTGTTGCAATAATGTTCTGATGCGTCGGCTTCCAGGCGTCACTGCCCATAGCAACAGCATATCTTTTGACATTGGACTTATACAATTTCCGGTTGATTGGATTTTTCTCCAAAAGCTTCTTTGCATAATCTGGAGTGATGCTGATGACTTTGAAGTCTTTGATGTTCATGGTTTAATCCTGAATGGTGATTTTGGTATGCTTGATATTGTCCAGAATTGAGAGCTTTTGATCCAGCTCTTTTGATAACCTCCCAAGACGGGCTGAAATCGTTCGCCGGACTCCCTCAAATGTGGAAAATCCTGGTGCAATCTCATCTAGATCCTCTTTCCAGATCTTTTCGTATGCAGCCCATCGGGCCAGCATCATTCCATGATCTTTAGCGAAATCATCCACCAGATTGTTATTGATCACGGTTAAGTGAGTTTCAATCAATTGGATATAATCAGCGATGAAAGAGATTCGATCCAGATATCGTTTTTGGTGCAGTTTCAACAGAGCGTGTTCACTCGTGCCGGATGTTTTGATCCGCTGCAGGGATGGTGAGAGGTTGGTGGTGCCTCTTTTCCAGTCGGTTGGTGGATCAATGATGACCTTCCGCGATTTGGCGGCTTCTTTTGATCGCTTGAGGATGTAGCTCACACCGGACTGGGAAATTTGATATTCCGTTGCCAGAAAGTGCTGTTTTTCTCCCTTATGGATGCGAGCGACCAGTTCTTTTTTCTGCTCCGGGGTGAGTCGTGGATGTCCGTTTTTGAATGGTGGTGGTTTTTGATTCAAATATGATTCCGGCAGGGGCCGGGCGCAGGTGCTTTGGGTCTTTCTGAGGGGGGCTGGCACCCCCTTCATGCAAAAACATTACCAAAATCATTATGGATGCGCAACCAACATTGGAGGAATTACTGCAGTTCAGCTGTAGTCCAGCTGTAGTAAGCCGTTGCTCATCGGTAATTTTGCTGTAGTGTTGCTGACGTGGGACTGCAATTTTTATGACGGCAAGAGTCGATTTGGATGACCAGCTCATGGAGAGAGTGAATGCCCTACGGCCCAGATACCTGTCCACGACTGCGATTATCTACATGATGATCGATTGGGCTATTGACAGGGGGTTTACACTGGGAACTGAGTGCAGGGAAGTTCCCTCTAATGTTGTTATTAGTTCTCTCTCTAGTGGTAGTTCCTCTACTGAAGAATTAAAACAAACAACTATTGTTGCAAATTCAAAAAAATCAGAGTTGACCCAAGTTGAGGGTTACGCAACAGTTTGTAATGATCCCGTTGAGGAGCAGGTTCACGTTCCTGCCAAAAAGACCAGAAAGAAGCGGGCTGTCCCGATCGAATACTCCCCCGAGTTCGAGCAGTTCTGGTCCGTTTATCTCAGTTGCCCCGTAAAAGCCTCTGGACAGTCGAAGAGGGTTGCGTATGCCCAATGGGTCCAGACCATCCCTGATACCCCGCCAGAGAGGCTTATAGAGGCCGCTCAGAGAGCCGTGGACCTTGCACTGTCACTCACAGCTAAAGGAGAGTTCGTTTCACCCCTTCCTGACTGTTTCCGCTGGTTGCGAGATGGTCTGTTCGAGGTTTTGCTAAATCCCATTGCCGTTGCGCAACCATTACCCCCTGCAGAGTCCGCCCATCCAGCTCAGAAAGTTTTCAAAGCTTCCGATCAATCCTGGCCCGATATCCCCGGCCCTGATCTCCTCAAAACCCTTTCATCTGATCAAGGAGCTGACTGGTAATGCAACGTTCATTTGATCCTTCTGCTGTAAGGCTCATTCTTCGCCGACTTATCGCCTCCCACGAAAACATCACCATCGAAACCTTCGATCAACCTCCCCCCGGTTGGTTCCTCACTGATAAAGATTGCAAAAAAAATAATCCACTAATTCCACGTCCTCCCTACCGCAATCTCCTAAGAGATGGAAATCCCCAGCCCACAGTTGAATTCACGAATCCCCGCGATTTTGATTCCAAAACTGGATTATCTTCAATTCAAAGAGGAGAACCACAAATATCGAGCATTGATCGATGGGACATGGAGATTCCTCCCACACAGCATCAGCAAAATTGCGAACTCAATGACCCAGAAAGATCTAGACATGATCAAAACGAACCCGAAGTTCTCTGGTAGTGCTCAACGTGGCACTGATATCCATCTAGATATGCAAAACTATTTCTCCGGTAAATCCAACCTTGTTACTGAAAAATACAAACCATGGACTGAACCCTTGTTCTCTGATCAACTCTTTGAATCCTGGTGGCCAGTTATCGGTGGTATCGAAACTGAAGTCTGCGATCTGCGCCGTATGATCGGTGGCAAACTTGACCTACTCCTACAGCATTCTGAAACTGGTGATCTCGCTATCGCTGATCTGAAAACTAAAGGTTCCGCAACCTCCCCAGTATCAAAATGTCATCGCTCGCAAATTGGTGGTTATATCAACCTCCTAGAATCCAATCATCGTGGTCTGGGTGGTAGAATCTCTAAAGGTTTTATCCTATGGTCTAGACCTAATACTCCTCTTAAAGTAACAACCTATAACTCTGAAGAATGTATTGATAAATATCTCACCGCTCGTGATGTTTACTTTAAACAACTTCCCTCCTGGTAATTATGAAATCCACTTCACTTCCCTTTCGACGCCTTGTTTTTTCGTTCTGTTCTCTCCTTACTGTCCTTATCCTGGGTAGTCTTTCGGCTTTCATTAAGCAGCCTTCTCCTGGTAGCAGCACTGTTCATTATCCTCCTGGTCAGCCTTGTTCTCCTCCCATTCAATATCCTGAAATCCTGCTATAAATCGATCTTTCATAACCCTAGTCATCCCAAACCAATCCATTCTCATCCAATCCATTCCCATGAAAAAATCAACAGCAATGAACAGCTCTACTATCTCAGAAGGTGCTATGAAAAAAGAACAGCTCAAAAATCAGAAGACCCTTGAACAACAAGCAGTAAAAGCTAGCGTTGACCTTCTGATCGAAGAACGGGTCGCTTTCAATAATCAAATAAAAGAATTAAAAGAACAGATCAGCCTGATCGATACTAAACTTACTGATATGTTTGAAACTGGAGAAGTTCAGAAATCTAGCCTTTCATCTGATGGTAAAAATGTCCTAACCTATGTTCAATCCTCCTCATGGATCTATTCTGATACTTGTAAAGCAGCTATCGCTAAAATGCAGGAGAAAGATCAAACTGACGGTTCCGCACGTCAAAAGCCAAAATGCTACTGGTCATGCCGAGCAGCTAATTCTGATTCATCGAAATCCCCAAAATGGTAAATGCTGCACTCCTGTTCACTGATGATCCAGGTGAATACGAAACTGAAATTGAAGATGAAGAAGACTTTGATAAATTCACAACAAATATCCAGATAGCAGAAAATCTAGGTTATGAGCTGGTTGGTACACTGATCAATCATCAGGATAAACGGGTTCTTTATGCCTTTCAACCAGCAGAAGAAGATAGTGAAACATTATTGCTTTCACCTTTCAACTTACAATGCCTTACTATTGAACTATTGAATAGTTCCCTTGGCGCAACTGATTGCTCGCACCTTTCATGACTAATTCTGCTAAAGATAAAGGTGATAAAGCTGAACGAGAGATTGCTGAAATCCTTTCAGAGCTAACGCCTTTCATTGTGCGCAGGAAGCTTGGTGCTGGGAGAACGAATGATGCTGGAGGAGATACAGGGGATCTAGAAGGCATCCCAGATCATGCCTGCCAAGTGGCCAATTGGAAAGACACCGCAAAAGCAGCCCTGCGCAAGCCTATTGATGCATATGAACAGGCATGTAATTTGGATGTTCCCCATTCTGTGACGTTCGTCAGGTTTAGAGGCAATCGCTGGAGGGTGGTTCTGACGGTAGAGCAATGGGCAGAGTATCTCAGATTGATATATGACAGAACGTAACGGTAATGCAGACAGGGTAGACCTCCGGATATAGGATATGGCCATCGGGAGAGATACCCGATCCACCAATGCCCAAAACTCCTATGGCAACCACAACGCATGACGCAGTATTCACTGCAGCTCATCAGAAATTACTCTCCAATGAGGGGGTGAAAACTGCTCATAGTTTTGAATTTCAGCTCCAGGCACTCAGCATTGTTGATCTGGAAAAAATCGACGCAATGTGTACTAATAACAGTCTCAACAGCATGGTCAGCTGGATTCTCTCTCAGCGTGCGCAATGGGCTCTGCAATGGTCTGATTGTGATCAACGTTGGTACGTCATCCAAGCCGAGCCACAACTGTTCCCTCATGAGAATGTACTGCCTCGTCAACGGTGCCGGATGTTTTGATCTGCCCCACCAACTGATTAACTCCTCTTTTCCCTTTTAACATCATGGCAACAACAATCGACAAACCACTGACACAATGCTCTGCTTCTGAAATAGAATTAAAGGCATTTCTCAACACTACAGAAAACAGCACTTTTGCTCTTTTACCCTATTGGGCACTGCATTGTGCCGCTCAGTTTGCATCAACAGACAACAGTAAGCTTGTTTTAAACTGTATACATATAAGGACAGAGGTAGGGCTTCGTTACATCACAATAGAATCGACTAACGGTCACAAGGCATTTAGGCTTAGGCTAGGACTTGAAACCCCTTGGTTTACATCAGAAGGCAAAGAGTCTATTTTGATTGATGCAGCTGCTTTTAAAAAGCGGTTAAATTATGCAAGCTATGTCACCTTAAAAGATGACGGAAAGGCTGATATTTATGGCGGCAAAGTGTCTAAAGCTAAGGATGGCAAACCACCAGTTGATTATATGTCAACAATAGTTTTTCAGGATCGCTTAAAGTGCTGCGGAACATACCCAAACCTTGACAACATCTGGCCAACATCATTTAATGGAACATTGCCAGCAGTTGATTATGAAGTTGACAGTTATAAGATAAAACCAATTGCCTTTAATGCAAAATATCTAAAAGAGATAGCAGCAATTGCTGAGAAGTATGGTCAAGGGTATAACCTGCCAATCAAGCTATACCATTCTGAACCTAGCAAGCCAGCTGTTTTTACTATGAACTGCACTGACCATCCTTACATGCCAGACAATGCCATCATGGAGTTTTTGATTATGCCAGTGGCACTACGCTGATCTTATTTACTGAACCTATCTATTCTTAAAACATCACTCGCTTAATTAAATCATGACTGACAACACTCTCCAGCAACAGCATCAATGGCCATGGAACTTATACTTAACAACAGAATGTTTTGGCCAAGATGACTTCCTGATGACTGAGGATGCAATATTGGCAGACATTCATACTCTGAATAATGCGGATCCAAACGGTAAACCTCTCACTATTGATCATGCTATATGTATGCAATTTGTTAAAGCTCAATCAGACAATACTACTGCTCTCTATCAATCAACATCTGAAACAGCTTATGATGGTTGGACGTGGCCCAGTGGTGGTTTAGGGTTAAAAGTTGAAAACCCTGCATTGACTTGCTGGCCAGCAAAAGGTTTTGACGGTAAAGACGGCTATCTTTTTTATGATCCTGACGAATCAGAAGACGTTGAGGGGTTTGAATCATGAATTCACGCTATTGGTCGCCACACCTAATTTTCATTCATAAAACCAGTTATGGTTACGCTATCTGTGAAAAACTTTCATCGGGTCAATTTGCCTT
>Ga0080013_1004242_pt1 | contig 14270 bp, 6 predicted proteins | sample ETNvirenome_6_85_FD_69236 | JGI IMG/M metagenome (GOLD analysis project Ga0080013, IMG submission 69236) | Marine viral communities from the Pacific Ocean - ETNP_6_85 (SPADES assembly) (version 2) | ecosystem: Environmental > Aquatic > Marine > Oceanic | place: Pacific Ocean | collected 2013-06-19
TACAAGTTTCGGCAATAAAACAATAGCAAAAACAGCAGTCAAGGCTATGATCCTTCTTGTCCACTGGAAGCCTTTATTAGGATCAGTTCTTGCAGCTTGAATAGCCTCAAGTTGAAACTTACCTCTAGCTATTAATAGCTTTTGTGCTTCAGCTTTAGCCTTACGGCTTTGCGACCATACACTTAGTAATCCACTAAGCAAAGTCGAACCAAGCATTGTAATTATTTCAAACGGAAAGCCCATCTTCTTTTAATATTTCCTCTGCTAGTTCTTCATAGAGTTTTCTAAAATTCTCTAAGACCATAAAAGACAAGTCTTGTTTTATTTGATAAACTCTATAAATTTCATAAGCCCTTTCAAGTTGTTCTTCAGTGTATAGTAACATACTGTTATATAGGAAGTATTTTAAGACTTGTCAAGTTTTTATTTAAAATTTGGCAAGATTGGTGATATATACTTCTCATAACGATTCATAATATCAATAGTTTTTTTAGCATATTTTGGATCTGAACCATAGTGCGCTTTTTGCATTTCTTTTAAATATTGCTCTGCTGATTTTGCTTTTTTTGCTTTATCATATCGCTCATGTTCTATTTTTTTTCTATAACCAGGAAACGAATCTCTAACTTCGTTAAACACTCTAAAATTTGCATCAACAGTTTCCTTTTTTCCATTTTTATACTCAGTAGTAGGTTTAGATATAGCTTTTTGGCTTGCTACTTCTGCTTCTCTTAAAACCTTTATTCCAAGAACATTATTTTGATTAACAGCTAACGGAGATTTTCCATGTCCTGATTCTAAGCTTGCTTGTGCAGCTACTGCTTCAGGATATTTTAAACCTGCTTCTTTTGCAAAACGATAAAATTGTCGATACGTTTTTGCTTCTTCAGGCATTGAATCTGCAAGACTCTGTACGTATTCTTCAGCCGCTTTAGATAACATACTAGCACTACCGCCAGTAAATTTTCTAGATCTATTACTGCTTTTATTTTTAACTAACAAATTACTAGGACTATTGTTTCTTGGATTGCCATCCCTATGATCTACATCTTTTCCATCTCCTTTATTAACTCTACCTGTTTTTAGTAAAGATCTTCTAGCAGCGTTTCTTCCTGCTCTGTTTTTCTTTTGTTCAGGTTGAGATTGATAATTTGCGTATTCTTTTTTGTAGTTGCGGAATAATCCACCACTAGCTCCACCACCTCTATGTTCTTCTTTTGTTTGATTAGGTTCAGGTTCAGGTTCAGCTTCTTTATTGTCTCGTGGTTGGTCCAGATCTTCTCTGTTTACTAATTGCTCAAACATCTCTTCTCTATCAATCTCTGCTTCTTCTGGATTGCTATAACCTGCTATTGTTCCGCTTTCTACAGATTGGCCTATCCAATCCCGTTTTTCATCTTCTGATCCCCATTCTTCGGTTGTATTTGGATTGAGTCCAGGAAGTATATAATAATTATCGTCTTTATTAAATATACTTGTTGTTCTGTTTTTTATTAAGCGTTTTGTAATCCTTCCCATATTTTCATAGCCTCCTTGAATAGCATTACTAAGCTTAGCGTTTGTAGCTAAAGCAGAGTTCCAGAGAGGTAAGAAATAATTATAGTTTGTTTCATAAGTAGATAGTTCAGTAACAGGAGCAACAGCTTGTAATATATTATTATCATCATCATCAGCAGCGACATCTCCAGCTATCTGAGCATCTCTATAATTACTAACAATCTGCGCACCATGCTCCATTTCCCAATCTTGCGCGGCTTCGGCACTTAAATTTTGGAATGGATCTGCCTGTGGATCTCTGTCTCCAACATCAGGTCGCCATGCTTCTTCATATTCTTTTGCTCTTTCGTCAAGCCCTAATACAGGATTAGAATAGTCTTGGTCATCTCCTCCATAATTAAACCCAATCCTTCCGCCTTCTCTTTTAGCTTTACGTTTCTTTAAAGCTTTTTCAAATTTACTCATCTGCTTTTCTGATACAGGTGCGACACCGATGGATACCATCAAGCCTCCACCGCCTGTGAATCCTAAACGAGCCAAAGGATCTTCTACTCCGTTCATTAAGCCACCACCTTTGAATCCTAATCTTCCTAGAGGCTCATCGTAAGGAAGGCCAGTATTTTTATCAATTCTTTCAGCAGGATTTTGTTTGGTGTTAGGAACTGGATAATCTGGAGAAAGCTCACCGCCTTGGAATTTTTGTTTTCTTTCTTCAACAGGATTTGTTACTTTGTTTGCTCCCATAGGACCAAATATTTCATCTATAGTATCTTGGCTTATATCTGTTTTTAGAATAGGAGGTTTCTCAGATTTCATATTACTAACAACACCAGCAATATCCTGTTTTGTTATAGTTATTTCTTCTTCAAGCGTTTTTTTGCTTTCTTTTTCTGAGTCTTCTTTTATTGCTACGTTACCACCCTCAAATTTTAAATATCTCTTTTTTAAATCTTTAAAAATATTAGGATTATAGTTTTTAACTTCTTCAAGAGCTTCTTTATCGTTTTGATGAACATAAACAGGAAGAGAAGATAGCTCTTTATATATTTCTTCTTTAACTATATCATAAGTCTTTAATGCTTCCTCTAAACTATCGTATGCTGTATTCTTAAATTCAGCATTTATAAAATCTTCTAAATCCTTATCTGTCAGTTCTAAAGGTACAAAATATTCAACTCCTTTATTATTAAAAATATCGCCTTGTCCTTTACCTTTATCATCATATGTTATTTCTGAAGTGCCAATATACCCAAGAGCAAGTGATTCGTCTTTTGAAAATATTCCATTTTCTCTTAATATTGTTTCTGCGTTTGCATCTATTCCTTTATAATTATTATTATACCAGTTGACAGCATAGGTTTGTTGAGCAAATTTTCTATATAGTTTATAGTATTGCCGATTAACTTCTATTGATAACTTTTTATAATCTTCAGGAGTATATCCTTCTTTTAAAGCACTAGATAAGCGATATTTTAACTCTCTTCTTGAGGTTTTAAATGTATTAGCGTGCTGTTTATATTCTCTTGTAATTCTATCAGTATTATATACAAATCCTCTTATGCTAGTAGCAAGTCCAATATTTTCGTTTACAAGATCAATTTGTTCTCCGTAAGGATTAGTTGGCTTACCTGTAACAGTATCTACAGTTTTAGTTTCTTTTAAATTTTTATTATATCTCAGTATTGTTGTAGCAGATCCTGGTTCGTAAGTATCAGCTATTCGAGCAATTAATAATTCTAAATTTTTTCCATTCGTTATATTCTCCATATGACTACCTGACCTATCAAAAACATGAGTTGGATCATACGGGTTTTTCATTAATACTTTTTTATCACCATAAAATTCGTAACCTTGTCCATTTTCTTTAAAATTAAAATAAGTACCTACTCCATCTTTTAGTAAGCTTTCGCCTGTAAGGACTTCTGCTTCTCTTAAAATAGCATCCCTCATTACACTTCCAAGATCTTCGTCAGGATTATATTTTAAAGGATCATTTGAATGAATCCATTGCATACCTGCCGTAAGAATACTTTTTGAAACATTATAAGGATTACTTCTATCTGTAGGTGTGAAAATAGGAACATCGTCTTCATTTACACGAATAGCAAAATTCTGTGTTCCACCATAAAAATCTGGAGCAAGAGTTTTAGAATATATTTCTTTTGCTTCTTGTTCTCTTTCTTCATCTTTAAACTTAGAAACAACTCCTCCGTAAGTAACCGCACCAAAGGCAGTTAGCGCTGCTCCTCTTCTTGTTCCTCTAGCAATCATCAAGTTTCCTGCTTCTGTTGCACCATCCCTTTTCATTTGATGTCCTAATTTTAGCTCTTGTCCTACTTTTCTAACACTATTAACAAGCATTCTTATTGACTCTGCAGAAAAAGAGAAAAAGGTAGATACAACAGGTATGCCACGAACCCATTTTAAAGCTCTAGGTAAAAAGTCATAGTTTTGCACTACTGCGTTTACAGTATTTGCCGCTTCTTGTTTGGTATCAGCTATACGATATTTATCAAATTTACTATTAGAAGGTAACACATCGTTTATCTTATCAAAAAACTTTGTTTCTTGTTTCCACATTCCCCACTTTACAAACTCATCGCCTCCTCTGTACATATCGGTAAATGTATCTATAAGTTGTTTAGCGCCTGTGCCTTTATATATCTTCTCTAGATACATAGCAGATTTTCCTTTTCTTACTTTTGTAAACTCTTTAACTCCTAATGCAAATTCCGAAGCTAAAATATTTTTTCCCCATAAACCATACCTTGCTCCTTCTTCAATCATTGCTTGGTATCTTAAATCTCCTGTTGCAGAACCTTTTTTTGCTACAACTTTAATTCCGTCTACAAAATGTTTAGAAAAGATATTATTTCCGTTTGCAATAGCACTTCCTGTTGCGCCTAAAACATTTACTATTTGTGTACCGTATGAAAAAACTGTTTTTGAAAAATGAGTACCTGCTTTAAACAACGAAAGTGTTCTCATAATACTAGCCATTCTACCTTGCCCAAGAAACAAGCTAGTTTCGTTTATGTTTTGAATAAATCTAGCAAAAGAATCGCTAGTGTACATACCTGAAAGATCTCCATGACCTTCAGGAATTTGAACATTAAAACCTTTTGGAGCAGTTCCTTTCCTTTTAAAAATGTAAAGACCTCTTCCTAAGTTATGTGCTTCCTTATAGAATTGTAAATCACCTAAAGTTCTTACTGTTTCGGCTGCTGAAATTTCAAATTTTCCAAGTGGATCATCTATCCTTCCTAAAAACTCTTCTACACTTTTAGGCATTTCCATTCTTTCTTTTAATTGTTTTATTAAGTCTTGATTTCGTTTGTTATCTTTAGTACCCATTATAGTAAAATAATCTGTATCTTTTTCACTCTTTTTTAAGGTATTAATTACGTTATCAACAGCAGTATCTAATTCTTTATTAGCTGAGTCAACTCGTAACTTAAATTGTTCAACTGTTTCATTTTTTCCTTTCGGAGTAGTTAATCTTTTATTAAGCTCTTTTCCTGAAGGACTATATTTTAAAAACTGTGTTCTAATATCTATTTTAGCTGCTTTTTCTAATGAAGACGATGGATGCCATTTACCAGCTTCTCTAAGTTTATAAGATTTTTTAATATAGAAACCAAGTTGGCTTGTTATTTTCTCGGCCTGTTCTGCTGTTGTATAAGGATTTCTAGCAAGAGCTTCTGAAAGATCATCTCGATACATTCTTAAACGCTTAACAGGTTCTCTAAGTTCTGCAGGTAATAATTTTAATTGTTTAGCAAACGCTTCTTTTTGTCTTATAGCAGGTTGAAAGCCTTTGCTTGTTTTAACAGCAGGAAATCTAAAGTCAGTATATAAAACTCTATCAACCTGATTCATAATTTTTTCTCTTCTGTTCTTGGCTTCTTTACCAAAGACCTTTCTTCTTCCTAACTCTCCTGAAAACAAACCATCAGAAAGACTATTTACTTCTCTTTCTATATTTCTTGAAATGTGTGTTATTGTTGCAAAAGCTTCGTCTTTTAATCCTAATTGCCTTAAAAAAGCTTCGTGTATTTGAACAGAAACTCCTTGTCTAGGTGACAAACCTCTTAAAAATTCTACAACATTTCTTACATAAGGATTTTCTGCGTATCTTGTGTTAATATCGAATAGTAATTTTCCTAGTCCTCCTGTTTCTAAAGCTTCTACATCTGCAGCTCCTTTTGGAACATCTCCTCTTTTTTCTGCTCTTCTTCTTCTTTCTTTTAAAGTAGCTTTTATTTTGCTTCCTGGCAACTTTCCTTTATATGTTCTTTTTACTACTTTTAAAAAATCTGAAACGGCTTCTTTACCGCCTTCTCTTACATCTTTTAAACTTTGTAAAAACGCGTCAGGTACGTTTATTTTAGGAATAGGAACTTTTTTACCGCCTTTAATTATAAACTTTCCTGCTCCGAAACCAGCATAAAGCGCTCCACCTAATAAAAAGGATTCTGCTCCCATTTTAAGTCTTGCTTCTATTTCGGTGTCTCCTTGTTCATATTTTATAGGATTTAATAAATAAGTTTCTATATCGCTAAGCCAAGAATCATCAGGAATAGCATCACCTAAAACATTAGCTAAATTATTTTGCATAGGATCTATTGCTAGTTGGCCAACCGCTTCTGCTTTTAAATAGCCTTCTCCTACTTTTTTAGCTGTTGCCTTTATTTTTCCTACTCTAGTTGGTATATTTTTAATATCTTTAAGAGTTTGAGCAGGATTTGTAATTTTTTTAACTGACAATAAAGCAGTACCTAAACTTATTCCTTCTCTGGCAAGGTTTGCACCAATACCTTCAGGTCTTTTTATTGTTGGAGACATAACATCTCCACGCTGTTGCATTTCGACATTCTGTTCGCCAAGAGCCGCTTCGTACAGGTCTTGTAAAAAATACTGCGCGTTTTGTTTTGCTTCTAGTTTGGATTGTTTTTGTGCGCTTCGCTGCTCTTCAGTCTGAAGATTAGGATCTTGTGATAGCTGTGCTGCCATCAAAGTATCTTGTTGTTCTTTAGGAAGAAGGGCAGTATGGGCAGTAGGTAAAGGTGTCGCTTCAGTTATAGAACGCAAAAGATTGAAAGTACTTTCAGTAATACTTTCTAAACCACCACCAATAGTTCTAGCTGTTTGATCTCTTCTTTCGGGAGTTCCAAAATACTGCTTGCCAATAAAGTCTGTAAGTATAGCCATTATGACTACTTATTCCAGAGGAACAGTTTTAAAAATAATACCACTCAGTTGGGTAGCATGAGTTGAGGCATTTGCATATCTAATTGCCGCATATCCTGCTTCATCATAAGTAGGCACAATTTTACCTTTCTCTACAGAGTAAATTGAAACTGACTCTTTTCTATTATATTTTTGCGCTCTATGTGCAATCTGGTTATGATCTGATAATTCTAAGTCTACTTTAGCCATTATAGCTGTTGTAATATCACTTTGAGTTAAACTTACAATTTCGTTTTTCAAAGTCTGAATTTCGGCAGGAGAATATAACGCCTTCTTTCCTGCTTGTGTAGCTTCTACATTTGACATATACCTGTTGATAAGAAGATTTACGTTCTTTAAGCGAGTTTTTATTGGATCTTGTCCTAGACCTTGAAAGGTTGTGCCTGCTTCCTCATATGCATACTTATACCTTTCCCAAGATCGTCTTTGTGTCTCATTCCATGTTTTCATGGATTCTTGTCTTTCTTCTATAGACATTTTTAAAGCATCGTTGAACCATACTTCAGCATTTTCGTATACTGCCTTTGTTTTTGGATCTATTGTTTTTAAATCAATATCAAAATTAGCAAGTGTTCTTGGCTCTATACTAGCAACATATCCGTCATCGAAAGCTCTAAGTCTTTCCGTAACCTGTGCTTTATATGCGTTGTAATTCTTCTTTTTAGACAGTATTTCTGCTTGAAATACAGGCTGTGAAATTTTATATTTAAAATTTTCTTCTGTGTTTCCAGTTTTTGCTCCTTTCCACTCTACTAATTCTTTATTATAAATAGCTTGCAAAGATTCAACAATTGCTTTTTTTTCAGTCGCAGGAAGATCCGCATTAGGCTGCGCCCATATTCTTTCTTCTGCTTCTTGTAGAGTAAAACTAACATCTGCTTTTAATGTTTTTGTATAGCCGAAAGGTTTTGGAATAACTGCCTTACCATTAGCATCAACTATTTCATAAATACTTTTTCCATTTACTGTAAGCGGAACAAGATCATCACTTAAACTTACACTTGCCTCGTTATAGCTCTTTTTATACTCTTCTAAAAGTCTTATGGCATCTTTCTCAATTGCTGTTGGTTCGGCTTTTTCTTTTCTAATTCGCTTACCTGTTGTAGGATCTTTAATATAATTACCTTGGTCATCTACTTGATAGCCACGAAAAACAGAAGATACTCTATCAAGAACCTTACCTGCCCAACTTATATTTTTAGGTTGAATTAGCTCTTCTTGTCTTGCAGCATAATACTGATTATAAGGTTCTTGTATTTCGTCTACCTCTCGTCTTCTTAATATTTCTCTTTTTCTAACCTCTCTTTCGTTAATATCCTTAGTTTTTGGATCGTCTTGAACATAAATTCTGGGTAACTGTGTATTTTTATCTATGTCGTATACTCCCTCTTCGTTTGTTCTATATCCCATTTTTGAAAAAAGAGCATTCTTTTTTGAAGTAGCTAACTTGTCTACATCTTCTTTTCTTTTTCTTTGTGCTTCAAGAGAATCTCTTCCTAGAACCCCACCAACTCTAGTCCAATAATCAGGATCACCAGTATCAATTTCTACTTCTGCTTGATTTTCAAAATAATTAAGCGGATTTTTACGGTACGTTTCAAACTGGTCTACGATTCCTTGTTGTTCGTTGTGTTGGGTTACGAGTTTACTATATTCTAATGTTTTGTTTCTTTCTAATTCTCTCAAATTCTTACTTGTATTAGAAAGCATTTTCTTTTCTTTTGCATCTAAAAAAATTAAACCTAACGTAGCTAACCACTTTGCTCTTCTATCTTTTTTACTTCTGGATTTATAACCACCATAAAGAGCGCCAGCTATATCTTGCCAAGTGCTACTTTTATTTTGTAACATATCAAAAGGATTATTACTACCCATTATCGTTCTCCTTTACTAAGTAAGCTATTATTTGTTTTTTCTATTTCTAATTTTTCTAAAAGACTAGGAGCAATTTTAATATTTTCAACCTGTTCTTTAATTTCTTTAGGTATACTATGTGAACTTATTTTAGATGTTGCCTCTTTTTTTATGTCTTCTAACGTAATAAGTTCTTTTTTCATTTTTTGAACATTATCTTCTTCAGCACTTGTATCTTGTAAAAAAGCATCTCCTGTTTCTATGACATACTCTATTTCTGCTTTTTCAGACAAAGCCATTATCATATACATAGTGGGTTCCATTAAAATAATCATAAGATCTGGATTCCACTGACCTTCAATAAAGCCTGTATAAAGTAAAATACTTGCAATATCAACAACGCCCATGCCTTTACTAATTGAAATTAAAACATTAGTTATTGTTTCAGGTTCTATTAAATTATTAAATACAGCATACATTGCCTCTTTAGGCTCAGTAATTGCAGGAGGCCTTTCCCAATTATAAGGTTGATCTTTACTGTTTGTTAAAGATTGTCCTGGAACTGGTCTTCCAACCTGTATAGATCGCTCTAAAAAATCAACTCCTTGTTGTGGTATTGCCATTATTATATCTCTCCTGTTATTTTATTTTTTAACCATATCACCACGATGGTAAACCGAGAATATTAGGAAACAGAAGTTGATTATTACCAGCAACGCTGCCTAAATGTTCTTTTGTACCTGTTCCAAAAAGATTAAAGTCTCCAAGTTTTTCAAACTTCGGCATAATATTTGTATTTGTTGCTTCTTGAAAAGAAGGTCTAATTGCAGTCATATAAGCATCTTGTGCTGGTATTGATTCTAGTCTCTGAGAAACTCCCTTACTATAAAATGGTTCTTCTGGTTTACCTGCTATAACACTCATTAGTTCTCCTGTAACAACTCCTTTTGTAACATCTGATGCAAATTCCGATCCGCTTTGTGGAACAAATGTTTCACGTAACCAACCTTTTGCTCTTTCTCCAAAAGGAAGAACTTCACCCGTAGGCTCTAATAAACTCCCTTGTCCTGCACCCTCTACAGGTCCAGTATATTTTCCAGTTTCACTTAATTTACTAACTAATGTTTCTTGATCTATTCCTGCTTCAATTCTGCCTTTTACAGGATCATATAATTCTATAGGTTTAGGAGGGCTAGCGGCAGGTCCTTTATAAAATTGTGTATCAGGACCATAACCTGAATATCGCTGTGTTGCGCTCCATTCAGGATTAAAAGTAGTATTAAATTGATGCTCCACAGCACCTGTAATATTATTACTAACGTGCAAAGCATCAGGATTTACTACACTTATACCTTTATCAACTTGAGACATTGTGCCTGCTTCTATCTCATTAAGTGCAGTACTAAAAGCCTCTGTATTTGTCGAAGCTTTTTCTATTATTGATAATGTGTCAGGTATTTTTTTTACTGCACTGACAGTTATCTCTTCTATCAATGGAGTGCCTGCTGCTCCTTCCGCTAATCCTGCGGTTGCTCCTGCTCCTTCCGCTAATCCTGCGGTTGTAGCTGTTCCTTCCGCTAATCCTGCGGTTGCTCCTGCTCCTTCCGCTAATCCTGCGGTTGTAGCTGTTTCCGCTAATGCTCCTTCCGCTAATCCTGCGGTTGCTCCTGCTCCTTGCATACCTGTCATTAAAGCTTTAGCTGCATATCCCATAGCCATAGAAAGACCGATCATACCTACAATTCGACCTAGTTTATGGCTCATTAGTTTCTTAATGCCTTTTTTAATTTTCTTTCCTATTTTTCTTAATATACCCATGTGTTGTTTCTGCCTCTATTTATTGTTTATATATATATATATATTATGGTCCTGGAGGTCCATCAATATCAATTTGTCCATGCCCAGTATACGAGCTATTTAAAGAAGTTGCGAAAGAACTCACAATTTGAGTTAAATAAGCATCGTAGACCTTTCCTGGATCACCTTCGTTAGCTAAAGCAGTAGCAACAATCTGTGCTTTTCTATTTTCTTCATTTTCTCCTGCTCTAAAATCAAAATCTGCTTGATCTCTTAATTCTTGCCACAAATAAGATAAAGATTGTGTATTCATTTGAAAAGCATTTTGAGCATTTTGAGCATTTATAGCATTTTGAGCAGCAGTATTAATTGTATTTGCTTGTCTTCTCCAATCTACATTAGAAGCTTCAACTGCTGCTGAATTTTGAGCATTCCACTGATTTCTTGCAAAATCTTGCTGAGCATTAAATTCATCTACTTGCGTTACTAATTGTGCATCAAATTTAGCAATATCTGCTTCTATTCCTACTCGTCTAGCTTCTGCTGCATTCTTTTGAGCAGCATTAAACTGCTCCATATTATCGTTTCGTGCTGCATTATTCAAATCAATTTGTGCAGCTAAATTAGTCATAAACTGATTTGTTTGGTTCTCACTAGTAGCATTAAATTGCAAAGATGCATTTGTAGCAGCTTGATCACTTAACAAGGCTTGCTGTTTCATTTGAGCCTCTAATACAGCTTCTTGTTGTCTATTATTAAGATTTGCCATATCCATCTGTAAGAAGTTATTAGCATTAGTAATAGCTAATTTTGTTCTTTGATCTACTGTAGCCATATCTAAAGCTGCCATTGCTGTAGCATCCTGCATTGCTCCTTGATGTTTTTGACTAAAATCCTGCATTGTTATAGTTTGCATAAACTTACTATTTGCTAATTCCATTTGTTGTTCCATACTAAAATTAGCCATATCCATACCTGCAACAGTTTGTGCATTACTTATTGCTATAGTTTGATCTGAATTTAATTGTGCAACACCCATTGCATTTGCAAGATTAGCATTTGTAATACCTACTTGCATTTTAGATTGTAAGTTAGCTAACTCTATTTTTTCGTCATTAGTCATTAATTCCGATTGATAAAGATTCTTACTTTGAAGATTTGCTAACTCTACCTGTATATCTTTTGAAAGATTTGCAGTTTCCATTTGTTGAGTAAAAGCAGCATTCTTTGCCATAAAGTCTGAAGCAGTCTGGAATTTTGCAAGTCTTCCTTGCTGTTCAGCACTCATTTGATCTTGTAATCGTGTAGCCTCAATTTGCAGATCCATTGTTGCTATTTGCTGTTCGTTTCCAAGATTTGCTAGATTAACTTGTGCTTCATTCTGTGCTGTTACTCTAGCGGCTTCTTGTTGATTTTGCAAATTTTGCACTCTTGTTTGCTGTTGTTGAGCAGCAGATTGAGCGACAGCTTCTTGTCTAAACTGTCCTTGTTGTATGGCAATCTGTTGAGCCATTTGTGCTGTTTGACTTTCAGAAGTTTGACGATTAGAAAGATTAGCCATTCGTCTTTGCATATCTTGTGTAGCTTGTGCTAAGTTAGCTTGTTGCTCGTTTGATAAATTTTGAGCTGCTCTGGCTTGTAATGCTTGTGCATTTGATTGTGCCATTGGTAACGCTGTCTGAATAATAGCATTAAATAATGAATCTCTTGCAACTGTTGAAACATCTAAACCACGTTCAGCCATCATTTGAGTTACAGAATCTACTGCTGGTCTAGCCCAAGTAGGAGTTGTTCCATCTTCTATACCTGCTATAAGTGATGACATTTGCGAAGAAACTAAAGCTTCTTCAGGTAATGCCGCAATTGCTGCTTGCACTTCTACAGGATTTTCATCCATTTGAGCTTCTACAGTTGCTGGATCTTCTACAATAGCTGCAGTAATATCAGGAGGAAGATCTGCTGTTTCTTCCAACATATCTGTTGCTGTTCTTGTTCTAGCTGTTCCTGTTACTTGATCACGAGTAGCTGCAGAAAAAGTAGGAACACCTCCTATCTGTGCTTCATCTCCATCAGCAACGCTTCCTGTTATTTCTTCTCTTGTGCTTCTTTCAGCTTCTGGTGTTTCTGACATTTGACCACCAACACCTCTAGCTATAGTATCAATCGAAACTTCTATTCTTTCTCCGCCTGGACCATATGCAAATCTCATTCCTTCTGGAGGCATATTTTGTGGATATACACCATCTGCAGGAGGAGTAAAACTATAACCGCTAGGTAAAGCTCCTGCTTTTGCAGCAGAACTTAATACTCCAGCAGTAAAGACTGCCTGTGCTTCTTTTAGAGCCTCATCTTCTGGCATTCCTGCTGCAACAAATTTTTGTGATAATGCAGCAATCTCTGTAGCTGTTGCTTCTTTAGTAAGTATCGTCTTACCTTCTGCATCTACTTGTTGTGCTGCTGTAATATCAGGAGTAGCAGGAATAGGATCACCTTTTTCATCAAGAATTAAATTACCTTCTGCATCTTTTTTGTATGCTATAGTTGCTGCATCGTATGTAGCTGCCTCGTATGCTTCAGTAGTTACATCATCTGCTGCTGTTCCTATGTTAACAGTTTCATCAGGAGTATACTCTGCTTTAGTAGCTTTCGCTTTTTGATCGTCAGTAAGTTCAGCAAATTCTGTTTTATCCATTCTATAAGGAGAATCTAACTTTTCTTTTCCTATAAAGTCAGTTGCTTCTTGGTCTATTAAATTATTAAAATCATCCCAAGTATAAGTAACCCCATCTATTTCAACAGAATCTGCTGGCTTTGTGCCATCACCTGCTTCATATAAAGCTTCAAATATATTTTGTCCTGTTAAACCTTGTTCATTTGTAAGAAGCGTTCCTTGTAATCCACCATCTTGCCAAGATTTATTAACTTCTTCAGCAGAATAAAAACCACCAACATCAACTCTTTCTGCTTCAGGGATGACTGCTGCACCTCTTGCTCCTTCTCCTCCTGCTAACCAACGAGCATATCCTTCTGGATCTTCTATTCTTGATACTGGAAGTGTATCGGTTGTTGTAGTAGCAGCAGTATCTTTTTTTCCAGGGCCTGCTTTTTTGTCTTTATCCGTTAGTGCTTCATTTTGTAATTGCTTAGTAATATCCAACATATCAACAGTTCCATCACCATTAATATCAAACTCTGCTTGGTAAGTGCCTGCATCACCTGCATCAGTTCCTAAATACTGCATTATTTGACTACTAAGTGTATCTGCTGATTGAGTCTTTAGTTGTTCAGTTGGTCCAGATAGAGATTGTGTTTGTTCTTCGTAAGCCGTTGGCGTTGGCTCTGGCGTTGGCGTAGATGTAGGTTTAGGGTTAGGTCTAGGTGTAGGTCTAGGTCTTCTTTTAGTTTCTGGAGTTGGAAAAGGCTCGTCATCTACTGGACTCATTCTAGGTTGTTTTTTTCTAACTATTCTTTGCATAGGTCTACCTACAGAAGTAGGGCTTGGATCTGGCTCTGGTACAGGTGGTTCAGGAACAACTGCTCCAACAGCATCTTCAGGATATTCTCCTTGTTCTTTAGCTGCTTGCTTTGCTCTATCTTTCCACCATTTTGCTCTATTTGGATCTCCCATCGCTGGATACTTTACTTTAGGAGGTGTCATAGAAGATCTTCCTCTTTGTTTAAACCTTCTTTTATTAGGGCTTTTTCCTTTTACTACAATTTCATCTATTGGTTCGCCTTCAGCAAAGCCAATTCTTCCGCCTTTACGCATATCTACTCGTTTACCTTTACTGTATCTTTTTCTTGCCATAATATCTATTTCTCTATTAATCTATCAATTTTAGATTCTAACATCGCATGTTGTCTTTCTATCT
>Ga0080013_1004243_pt1 | contig 14270 bp, 6 predicted proteins | sample ETNvirenome_6_85_FD_69236 | JGI IMG/M metagenome (GOLD analysis project Ga0080013, IMG submission 69236) | Marine viral communities from the Pacific Ocean - ETNP_6_85 (SPADES assembly) (version 2) | ecosystem: Environmental > Aquatic > Marine > Oceanic | place: Pacific Ocean | collected 2013-06-19
AAAGGGAATGGGCAAACTTTTACGCAAACTATAAGTATGACGAATAACAAAGCTGCTATTGAAGATGACATTAAAAAAACTATCTTTGATGATGGTGATGGAATAATTACTGAGGATGAATGGAATAATTTTACTGATGTTATAGTAAACCGTCATCATGAATTTTGGAAAGATAATGGAGGTGAACAGGGATGGAAAGAACACGCTAGTAGAATAGTTACAGAGCAATATTCTAACTCAATTTTAAATGCGCATAAATTAAAATATCCAGATACTTATAAAGAACAAGAGAAAAAACTTCCACACCAAATCGTAGGATCCGATGCTTGGCTTAGATATAGAAAATATATGGACATAAAACATGGAAATCCAAATGATCCTTGGGGAACGATGAAAAAATCTAGTCATGTTCAACCTGGTTGGGCACAGGATCCTGCTTGGTTACAACCAGGAGATAAGCAAGCGGCTTGGTCATACTTTGCAAAAGAGCATAAAGATGGTGATGATTATCATGGAAAGCAAGCTTATTGGGTGAGAAAAGGTGGTAAGTGGGAAGCATACGCAGATAAAGACGCGTTTGAAAAGAAACTTAATCCCATGAAAATAAGTGAGCTTAAAGATGTTATATATTATGAAACCGGTGTTAATATCGAGAGAAAAGAAGAAAATAAGGGAGTCCCAGATGTGGGAGATATTTCCACGTTTAATGGGGTATCTTACAGATGGAATGGTACCGACTTTGACGTAGGGAAGATGGTAAATGGGAAATTCGTAATAGATAAAAAATAAAAAATAACTAATATTATATGTCAGATAACATTTCAATGGAAGAGTTCCTCGCTATAAAAGCTGGACACGAAAAAAGTGAAGAGGAAAATGTCATTTCTATGGAGGAATTTCTCGCTATACCAAATAATCCTTTCGCTAACCAATTTACTTCTGGATCGGAAAGTAGTCCCTTTGAACTAACAAAACCTGACCACATAACAGTTGAGCAACTTGAAGATCATAGATGGGGTCGTGCGGAGAAAGATATAGCAAAAAAACTAACCGAAATATATGGTGATAAGTTCGAAATAACTGAAGAAAAAAAAGGTTCAGACGCTATTAAAATAAAAAATAAGGCTAATGGTAAGTGGGAAATAATAGACATAGATCAGAGTAGATTAGGTAGTATGGGTATGAATAGACCATACGAAGATATACTTACGGATATTATTAATTTTATAGAATCTTCTACTCAAGAAGATGTAGAACGAACAGAAGATTATACAAAGAGGAAAGAAATAAGAGATATAACTGGTGGATCTATAAGTACTGATGATAATATAAATTATATTGATGAGCGCTCTATAAATAGAGAAAGATTTTTTGCAAGAGACGGAGAGTTTGGTGATTTTGATCCCGTAGATAGTTTTTTTAGTGGTGGTTATAATCCAGAGCGAACTGAAACAAATACAGAGAAATTAGAAGAAATAACATCGGATATATCTAATTTATTTCAGCAAGAATTAAGAGCTGAAAGAAGAAAGCAATTTGGCGCTGAATTTGAAATACCAGAACACACTAAGAAACGAATTATTCAAGATGTGTTTGAACGTTTAAATAAGGCTGGTAATTATCTTTTACCTATGGATCAATTTAAAAAGATAACAGGTGGACATAATGGATTGTTTTTTGAGAAAGAAAAAGTTAAATTTGAACAAACATACGAAGATAGCAATAGAATATCAAACAAAGATGCTGAGGAACTAGATACCGAAATTAAAAAAGCAATTATTGGTGGAAAAGATGTGGTTGACAAAAATGGTAAATTCAAGGGTATTTATGGTAGTTTAGATAAACCATGGCAAAACAAAGCGGATTTAGTAGCTGAAAGAAAAACCTACGAAGATGCCTTAAACGCTATCAATAACAAGATAGCATTAGAAACTCGACCTGAAGAACTGAAAAAGCTAAATAATATAAAAAATGGTTTTTTAACAACTATAAATAATATAAATAAAAGAATTGATGATAATGCTATCAATGCGGATTTTTTTTGGGATTATAAAACGAGGGACTTAGCTAGTAAGTGGGCTGCGCAAGGATATTCTGAGTACAGAGCAAACGAAATGGCGGAAGCCTTTGATCAAACAAGAAGCGGGGGTTTAGATGATGAAGTTGCAATTATAAAGAAACAAAATCCTACTCTTAACGATAGACAAGCTTTAGACTTATATTTAAATAAGTTAATTATAGGTAAACAAAAAATCTTAAAGGATGGTAAAGAAAAAATGGTTTCTTTTAATTTATCTAAACTAAAGTCTAGTGATAGAGAAAAGATAGATAAAGATTTTATAAATAAAGTAAAACAAACTGGATATTGGAGTGAAAATCTAGATGGAACTATTGGTGATATAAAAATATCTGTTGCTGATCTTATGGGATTGGGATTTGATGCTAGAGATTTTAGAGGTTGGTATGATGGATGGAGAACAGATGGGGTTATGAATGAGGAAGATTTAGAAATATTAGATACTTATGAAGAAGCTAGAGATCATAACCACGCGGTAACTAGAGCTGTTTACGAATTAACTCATTTAGATAGAAATCCAGACGATATCGTATCGGGTACTGGTAGTGTTGAGGGTGCGGGTATGAACACCCTCGCGTTTGTTAGCGCGCTCATGGAGAAAGGTCAAACAGCCATAAGAACACAATGGTTTGATGCAAGTAATAGAGAGGCTAATCAAAGTATAGCTAGTATGCGTGATGAAGGTACTAGTAGGGAGTATACTGATCGAGCGATGCTAGACAATATGAATATTGCTGCTAGAGAGTTTAATCAAAGCAATATTAAAGAAATTGAAGAAGGTAAAATAAGTGCTTTGGTTTGGACCGATGATCAACTTCAAAGTATAAATAGAACTTTTGCTGATAATGTTGCTGAAGGTGTTGGAGAATTTGTTCCAACATTAATAGAGCTAGCGGCCATAACATTAGCCTCTGAGGGAGCATTAACAGTGACTGGTGGAGCAGTTTATTTAGCTAGATTAAAAAGAGCTACTGATGTATATAGTAAGATGAAATATCACGCCTCTATGTTAGCTTTGGAGGAAATTAAGATGCAAACAGCTGGATTTAAAGCTGGTTCTGGAGCGGCTTTTTATGGATTAGGAGCTTTGACACCTTGGTTTAGACCTGGTGCTCTTCCGTTAGGAATGGGAACAACAATGAAAGGATTAGATCCTCTTTGGCAAAAAACTTTTGGTGCTGGTATTACTGGTGCTGCGGCTGGTGAATTTGCACAAATAACAGAATTAGGTTGGGAACATTTAAAGGGTGAGCAAGATTTCAAATCAGAAATGAAACATTTATTTGGAGATTTTGATGAGGTAGAGCAAAGAATGATGACCAATGCTGTTGTCTTTGGTATCGCTCATAACATGGGTAAAGGTAGGATTAAGGGGCAGGATCTTCACATAACAACCCAGATGAAGTACAACTTAAGAAAAAAAATAAACAGAAAAATGGAAGATCTTTTGTATGAAAAAGAAGATCTAAAAGAAGTTCAAAGATTAAGAAAAGAAAAAGAACAAAACGAGAAAGATTGGAAAAACGGTAAAAAGACTGAAAAGGAATACCAAAAAGAACTTGATTCTATTGATAACGCGTTAGAGTTATATAGGGAAGTTGGACTTAGGGATTACAAAGATTTAAATCCTTTTGAAAAAGCTAGACATGATGCTTACGAAAACACTTGGATGGACGTAAACAGATTATATACCGCTCAAGCATTTGCTAAGGAATTAGATCCACATGGTGGTTACAGCAAGGAAGGGTATGCAAAACTTGATAAACCCGCGCAGGATAAGATAACCGAAAGCTTCAAGGAGAATTATCAACGGAGAGTAATAGACCCTATTAACACGTTAATGCGTAGGGCTAATGAAGGACATAAAGATTTGGTGGTTGAATTCACTGACAATAGAGCTGGGTTTGAGCACGATATAAACGGTAGAGATTTGGGTAATGTAGCGGAATATGATAAAATCAAAAATACTATATTATTTGATAAAAGTAAATTTTCAATAGGTACTTCTAATCACGAATTAGTACATATGGCTTTAAGACAGGTTTTTAAAGGTAACGAAAGAATGGAAGTTAACTTCACCAAGAGAATTGATAGAGTGTTTGAAGATGCGTTTGGCAAAAAACTAAATGACTTTTTGAGAGAAGGTGTTGAAAGAGAATATCAAGTTTCAATGGAAGGAATGAACAAGAAACTTCGAGAGCAACTTGAAAAAGGTGATATAACTAAAGCACAGTTTGAAAAAGGTCTTAAAGAAAACGAAAAGAAAAGACAACAAGAAGAATTTCAACTCCAACAAGAAGAATTTTTATCAAATCTAGCAGAAGTTATAACTAATCCAGATGTTTATTATTCTAAAATAAACAATACGTTTATGAAGAATGCTAAACAAGAAGTATATCAATTTTTAGAAGAATCTTTTGGAGGTAGATTTGCGGAAACGTTTAAACCACAAACCGCTCATGGATTTATTAATTTCTTGGGTAGACTTGGTGATTCTGGAAGAAAGGGTAGAGATATAAAAGGAAAAGTATTTAATTTAAGTAAGTTAGAAGATATTAGTTTTTTAGGTATACGATACAGAGATCTTCTTGGGGAAGGTAAAATGGCTTCTAAAGGTAAGGGTAGAGATTTATATAAAGAAAAAGAATTACTTAAACAAGATAATTTAACTTTAGGAAGAACAAAACCAAAAGATACTGGTAGAAAATTTCCTAAAACAAGAATTGTAGACGGTAAATCAGAACCTCATCCAAAAGCTGGGCAACCAATGACTTGGAGAGATATTATGACTGCTAATACCGCGGAAATAAAAGATTTAAATAAATTAATAGAGAAATCTGAAAAAACTCAGAAAGTAATCGATAAATTAGAGCCACTACATGAAATGTCTAAGTCTAAAGATTATGGTGATAAAAATCCTGAAGCAGTAGAACTTAGAAGAAGCGTGTTAGTTGATCAACTTAGAGAAAATAATATGGGTTACTTAAATGATTTTATTGAAGGACCTTATGGGTTTAAAAAAGTACAAGGTTCTGAGGTAACTAAAGAAATGTTCTCTAATTATGTTAAAAATACTGAATTTAATAAATTTATTAACACTTATTTTAATAGAGCAAAGAAATTTAAAGACGTTCCTTTTGGCGCTTATCTTAGAGATAATATACATCATAGACAAGGTAATATATTAAAAGCATTAGGTGCTTCTAAAGAAGCTCAAGCTAAAAGAGTTAAGACACAATCCTTACAACAAATGATGGAAGCTGGATGGGATATAGCTGATAAAGGTGGTGGAGATGCTGGTGGTAGAACTAATGCTCCAAAAGATGGTAAGGTTGGTATAGAAATAATTAATAAATTACCCGTAACACAAAGTCACATAAGGACTATTGAAAAAATAGCTGAAACTATAGATATTAAAAATCTTGACTACAAAACCTTATTAGACCAAGCTCCTGAGGCCACTAAAAAGATGTTTGGTAAAAAGACACAAGATAAAGCTAATTTTATAGCCAATCATTGGCAAACTTTATATGATTTATTACCTAAAAACCTAACAGAAACAACTGGTACAGCGACAGGTATTGAAAATAGTTTAATGACTAGAGTAGTACCTGAGGGGACAGATGGGGCGTATAAGAAAAAGAACAAGAAAGGCAAGGTGGTTTGGATGAAAAATGTTTTCTACGAAGGATTAGGAGAAACTGTTAAGATGAAGAAAACTGGAGCTAAAACTGGAACTGAACTTCAATCTAAAATTAGAATGGGTAAAAGAGAGTTTTTAGCAGAACTTGGAATTAAGGATAAAAGAACTCAAGAGGAAATAAACAGTAGGACTGGTGATGTTGATATATCTGGAATGAATGTTAAGGTAGATCGAGGTATAACAACAGGCGTATTACCAGCGCTAATAAATCAAACTGGTAAAGCCATAACGAATCAAGTTACAAGATTTGCTCCTGAATTAAAAAATAGACCCGATATTCAAGGATTAAACGTTTTAGAAAATCTTAGAAATCAATTAGCATCTGGTAAAAGCGATAAATTAGCAGGTAAAAATATAAGTGAAAATCTAGTAAAGGAGTTTACTGAAGACTATATGTCTAAAAGAATAGATAACAGTAATGGTATCAATATTCACATGGCTGCTATCTTGCTTGAGGATAAAAGGTATAATAAGTTTTCTGAAAAAGAAAAACAACAACTCGTAGACTTTATTGATAAGACAAGAGATTTGTATGATCCACCAGTCAAAGAAACTTTGTTTAAAGAAAAAATAGAAGAAGGTATTTTAACTGAAATAAGAAGGCAAGAAGGTTTTTATGGAAAAAAACCAGAAGTTGTAGAAGCTAAAACAATGTCTAAGGTTATAGATTATTTTGAAAAGGAGTTCGAAATAAAAGTTGAAGATAAGTCTATGACTGGTAAAGACGGTTATAGTTATAATAGAAAGGACATAGCTAATGATATTAAATGGAGTGATAAGTTTATAAATAAATTTGCTAAAGATAATCCTAAGATACTACAATTACTCACGGTTGATATGGGTAGTGGTAACACGAAAGAGTACGGGAAACGTAGAAACAAAACAGATATAAAGGAGATACTATTATCTAAAGGCATAGAACCCACAGTTGAAGCTGTTAATAAATATTATTTCAAGAAGCTTGGTATGAATTTTAAAGGTTCTAAAGTTGACTATGGAACATCATTAGACGCCGTTAGAATAGCTGATCCTGGAAAAGTAAAAGATGCAGTTACTTTATTTTTACTTAAAAACAGTGTAGGAAAAAAATTGAAAGGCAAAGAATTAGATATGGCTATGCACGATGTTTATTTGGGTGAGCTAACTAGCTTAGCTAAAAACCCTAAAACTGGTAAAAGATATACTTATCAAGAAACATTAGATGCAAATAAAAAATTAAGAGAAATATACTTTGAAAACATTAGAGATGTTTTGCTAGAAGCTAAAGCAGAAGGAAAATTGCAAGAAGCTTTTACTTGGTTTTTAAGACACTCTCAAAGACAGACAAATATAGGTCAAGGTATTAATAAAGGTACTTTTTCTATAATGTTTGGGTCTACTATTCTTGGAGAGAAATCTATTATGAAAACAAAAACAGGTACTAAAGATGTTTATTTTCATTCAGAGCACAATATGCAGTTACTTAATAATACTTTGAATTTTGGCAAGTTAGTTTTAGAAACTGGGAATAACAATAAAAAATATAAAGAACGTTTTGAGTTGTTAGATAGAGAAGCTCACCAAGCTATTGTCCCTAAAGAATGGACTAAAATATATGATAGCGCAAAGTATGGTGGCCCAGCTAAACTAGATCCTAGATTTGCTAATAAAAACTTGGGTGAAATATCATCTATAATAAACTTTTTAATTAAACCAGGGTCAACTTTAGATATGTTATATTTACCTGGTAAAAGAGGTGAAACGGTCGGGGAGTATTTATTAGGAAAATATAGCGATTTTCAAGTTAAAGAAATCTTAAAACTAGCAAAAGCTCCAGAGTCTCTTCCATTACAAAAGCTTGGGGTTTTATCGAGAATGAAGATGGCATCAAAAGGAGCGTTCACTCCAGAACAACTTAAAAAAGCTAAAATTACAGATAAGGCCCTCGAATTAGGTAGAAAGAAAAATAAAAAATCTAAAGGTATGTCTACTTGGGATTTTGATGATACCTTAGCTACAACCAAATCTGGTGTTAGAGCTAGAGTACCTAACGTTGATGGTAAGCCAAAACCAAGTAGAAAAGTTATTTTCTTAGCTGGTGGCGCTGGTAGTGGTAAAGGTAATGTTATCAAGAAGTTAAACTTAGAGGGACAAGGATTTAAAATAGTTAATTCTGATATATCTTTAGAATGGTTAAAGAAAAATCATGGATTACCAGAAAATATGAACGATTTTACTAAAGAACAAAGAAGTACCTTGGGTAAATTACAACATCAATCAAGAGGTATCGCTAAAAGAAAAATGATGAAGTATCAGGGTAATGCTGATGGCGTTGTTATAGATGGTACTGGTGGATCTTTAAATGTAATGAGAAAACAAGTTCAAGAGTTTAAGGACAAAGGATATGATGTTAGCATGTTATTTGTTGAGACATCATTAGAAACTGCGTTAGCTAGAAATAAAGCTAGGAAGGAAAGATCTTTGTTAGATAAAATTGTTGAAAAAAACCATGACGCAGTTCAAGGTAATAAACTAGGCTTTAGAACAATGTTTGGAGAAAGATTTATGGAGGTTAAAACTGATAAACTCAAACAAGAAGATGCTATGCCAGCAGATTTAATTAGCAAAATGAATGACTTCGTTAGTAGTTATGAAAAGATTAGGTTAGATGCAGAACAATTTGCTACAGAAGGAAAAGATATACTTGATAGGGGTGGTGAATTTGATTTTGCGGAGTTTAATGTTGTTACTGGTGGAGAGAAAGGTCCATTCTTCCAAAAAGCTTTAGAAAGAGCTAAGAAGTTTGGAACAAAAGATCAATTTATATTAACCGCTAGGCCACCTGAGGCAGCTATACCGATACGTGAGTTCTTGAAGTCACAAGGATTAGATATACCTTTAGAAAATATTACTGGATTAGGTAATAGCACCGCAGAGGCTAAAGCGATGTGGATGCTTAAGAAGTTTTCAGAAGGATATAATGACATGTATTTTGCTGATGATGCTAGGCAGAATGTAAGAGCTGTTAAAGATGCTTTAGGTCAATTAGAAGTTAAGGCTAAAGTTGTTCAAGCTAAAACACAAAAAGAAAAACCTTTGAATAACGTTAAAGACGTAAATAAGTTAGATTCTCCTGATACTTATAGTAACATATTAGCATCTAAAGGTGTTAGATTGGAATTTGAAAAAACTATAGCTAAGCGTAGACCTGATTTAGTTAAAGAAAATCTCGTTTCCAAGGCTGTAGATGACATGATTAACTTTGTTGAAAAGCTAGATGTTCCTATTAATAAAAGAAAAAAGTACCAAAGAATAACTACGAAATGGTTAGCTACAAGTAATATTAAGTTAAAAGAAGACGGATATAAAATTAAGCAAGCTGTAGAAATAGCCGAGAAATACAAGGAAGATATATTCTCTTACACAAATCCTAATCAAATTATAGAGAAATACGCTGGGAAAATTAAAGAAAAACCTACAAATCCTAAAACTGTAAAGGAGTTTGCTAAAAGCACTGTCACAAATAAAAAGCACGGTATTACAGAGCATGTCGTTGAGAACACTAGAGAGGGACAGGAAGCCGTTAGAAGAGTTATGGACACTCATTTTGGCGAAAACTCTAACCCATGGTGTCTTGCGCAAAAGAAAAATGGTAAGTTAACAGAAAATAGTTGGGAGATGTGGGAGCATTATTCTGATGGTCCAAAAAGTCTAGTGTTCCAAAACGGTAAGTTAATAGGATTTAAAGCTAGTGGAGAGTACTGGGATAGAATGGATAATGCCACGGATGCTCCTGTTATAAAAATCAAAGACGGTAGAGTTACTAAAACAGTAGAACTTGTGCCTATAGGTGGAGGTAAAGTTTCAGAGTTTGTTATGGAAACTAGAACTGTTAGTAAAGATAAGAAAACTGTTACGACAGAGTACTTTTACGACAAACCACTAGATGCTGAAGGCTACGCTATTCATCCAGCTGGAACTAAAATTGTTGAAAGAAGAGTTAATGGACAAACAACTAGAGAAACAACGTATAGACCTAATGGGGATGTAAAAAAGACTACAAATTTCAAAGATGGTAAAGCGATTGAAACTCGTACTTTTAGAAAAGGCAAAACAACTTCTATTAACAATGAGACAAGACTTGATGTTGAAAAACATGGTGACATGATAAACTATGAACTCACGGAGGGAAAAAATGACCTTTGGTTTGGAGAAATTTCAATGGAAGCCCAAGGTTTTAAAAACGTACCAAGCGACCATCAGTTTGATGGTAAAAATATATATCCAATAGGATTTGAAACTCCAGTAGGGTTTGACGTGATGAATGTTATGAAGAGAGTTGACGGTAAGTTAAGAGTTGATTTTAAAAAGATTTTAGAAATAGATCCTAACATGAGGGGTGATAAGCGTATTTTTGACAAGCAAAAAATTATGGAAGGTATGCAGGCTATAGAACCTGTTAAACAGGTTTTAGATCAATTAGATGTTAAATCTGAGGTACAGCAAACTTTAGCTGGTAAAAATATAGGTAAGGAAATTAATGATATTTTGGAGTCTACCTTCGGCGTGGAATCTAAAAAAAGATTCTCTACAGCCGAGGGAAAAATGAGAGGTAAAGATAAGAAAAGAAGGAGATTCTTTATACCAGATTCCGCCGGTGATTTAGAGTTACTTATAGAACCTATGTATGGCAAGGGTAAGGAAGGTATAGAAAACAAAAAGTGGTTTGAAGAGAATTTCTATAAACCATGGGAAAGAGGTGTCAATGATTTACATACAGCTAGACAAACTATACTTAATGATTATATGTCGCTGCGTAAAAACAATAAAGATGTAGTTAAGTCGTTAGACAAACCAGCTGGGAAAACTAGTTTCACAAACGACCAAGCTGCTAGAGTCTATATATGGGACAAAGCTGGTTTTGAAATACCTGGATTAACCAAAGCGTCTAGAACTAAACTACTAGAATACGTTACTAATAATCCTGAGTTGCAAGTTTATGCTGAAAATGTTGCTATGTTAACTAAAATAGAAACTGGATTAAAAAAACCTAAAGAAACTTGGTGGGCGGAGACATTGGCTACCGAAGTTAGTGAAGTTGGTAAAACTACTGGTAGAGAAAAATATATAGGCGATTGGATAGAGAGAAAGAATGAAATATTTTCTGAAGAAAATCTAGCTAAAATGGAATCTGAACTTGGTCCTAAATGGAGAAGTGCAATGGATAATATGCTTTATAGAATGGAGACTGGTACTACAAAACCTAAAAACTTAGGTAGAATTGGTAACGGTGTTATGAATTACCTAAACGGATCTGTTGGTACTATTATGAACTTAAACACTAGATCAGCTACGCTTCAATTAATATCTACAGTGAACTTTATTAATCACGCTGAAAACAATCCACTTAGAGCCGCGCAGGCTTTTGCTAATCAACCTCAGTATTGGAAAGATTTTATGAAAATAATGAATTCTGATATGTTGAAACAAAGAAGAAATGGTCTGCAAATAAACGTTACTGAGGCTGAATTAGCCGCAGCTGTTGATGGTAAGGGTAGTAAAGCAAAAAGAGCTTTAGCATACATATTGAAGCAGGGCTACATACCTACGAAAATTGCGGATAGTTTCGCTATATCAACTGGTGGAGCGACATATTACCGTAACAGAATTAGGATGTATGAGAAACAAGGTTTAAAAACTAAAGAAGCAGAAAGAAAAGCTTGGTTAGATTTCCAAGAAATCGCGGAGAAAACACAGCAATCGTCAAGACCAGATTTATTATCACAACAACAAGTATCTTTTGAGGGTAGGTTATTATTACCGTTCGCAAATACACCGATGCAAATGAATAGAATAATGATGAAGGAGATGCTTGACTTGTCTAAGGGTAGGTATGAAGGTGCTTTTGGTGAAAATTCATTTACAAATAAAGCTAGCAAAATAGCTTATTATGGATTTATACAATCAGCTATATTTGCTGGATTACAGACTGGAGCATTTGCCCTAATGGCTAACAGTGATGATGACGAACAAATCGCCACGAAGAAGACTAGAGCATATAACACTATGGCTGATTCGTTTTTGAGAGGTTTGGGGATTGGAGGTGTTGTTGTTTCTGGTGTTAAAAATGCTGGTATGAAATTCTACGAACAAAATCAAAAAGGTTTTGGAGCTGATTATAGTGAGGTTGCTGAAGCGTTACTAAACATGTCCCCAACTATTGGGTCTAAATTTAGTAAGATGGATGCTGCTGGAGGTACATATCAATTCAACAAAAAAGAAATATTAGAAAAAGGATTGAGTTTAGATAATACAAAAGGTATGGAGGCTGCGGCTACAACTATAGAAGCTCTAACAAATGTACCTATCGCAAGGGTAATACGTAAAACAGAGAATATACAAGGAGCTCTAGATCAACGTAATGAAGCGTGGCAAAGATTTTTAATGGGTCTTGGTTGGAGTGATTGGGATATTGGTGGTATAGAATATCAAGAGAAAAAAGATAAAAAGAAAAAAGGTAAAGGTAGAAATGGAGGCGGCAGAAGAGGTGGCGGATCAAGTAGGGGTGAAAGTGGTGGAAGAAGATAATCCGAAAGACAAGTAAACAATTCAAAAAATAAGTGACTATAATTAACATATGGACAAAACCTGTAATACATTGGAACAAGAGATAGCATTAATGAAAAAAGATATAGAGACCTTGAGTGAGAATATTAAAGAGTTGAATGATAAGATGGATAAGCTAATGATTAAATTACTTGATCCAGATGAAGGGTTAGTAGTTAGGGTTAATAAGAATACTAGTCGTTTAGACGAAAGAGACAAAAATCTAGCCGGGTGGATGAAGGATGTTCGTGACTTTCACTACATGAAAAAATGGAAATCTACAGTGACAAGAGCTCTTTGGGGCATATACGCTACTATTATAGGCTATATTGTCAAACTGATATTCTGGTAATGGAGGAAATACTGCAACTTATAGAAGGTTATGGATTACCACTTATACTATTATTAGGGGCGTTATACGCGTTGTATAGATTTTTGGTATTTTCTCTATATGAAGTTAAAAATCAATTTTCAAGACACCATGAAAAAGCTGCTGATAATATCAACGAGATTATAAAGAAAGTAGATATCATATTAGAATTCATTAAGAAAAAATAAACATGAAAGATTTTACTTTAAATATAGGGAATATAATCTGGATAATAGGTATCATCTTTACTATGGGTATGGCTTATAGCCAAATTGCTCAATTAGGAGAAGATATAGAAATCTTAGATAGAAGATTAGAAAAAAAGATTAAAATAATAAACGAAAATGAAGATCGTATAGTAGAGTTAGAAAAAGAACTAGCTAAACTAGAAGGTTGTAATCATAACAAATAAAAAATAAAAAAATATGGCAACATTAACTCCAACATTAACTTTAAATAGTGCAGACGCCACTAGTGATACAGTAAATTTTTCAGTAACAGATAGTTTAAATGTTACTGGAGATGTAGTTTCTCTTAGTAGAGTAGCGCTGTCAACAAGTGATCTTACTTTATTTGCATCAGCATCATACTCTAGAAGTTATGTATATCTTAAAAATACAGATAGCAGTATAGCTATGGATATTGATTTTGGTACAACCGCGAGTTTTAATTTAGCGGCAGGAGAGTTTGCTTTTTTTCCATGGCATGGATCGCAAAATATTCTTGCGGTAGCTGATTCAGGAACTCCCGTGTTAGAGTATGCTTTATGGGAAGCTTAAAAATAAAAACAATTAATTAACAACAACAAAAATAAAAATTATGGCAACAACAACAGCAAGTGTAAGTATTTCCAGTAGCGATCTAACGCCTGGAACTTCCTTGAATATAAATGCCAGTACGACTTGTATGAAGGCAGGTTTGACAACTGGTTTAGAAATAATAGAAATGGGTAAAAACACGCTAACTGTAGCGGAGTCAGCGTCTTCAGGAGTTTCGCTTAAATTAGCTACAGCAGCGGGAGCTGACGGGGCTAGTAAAGTGTATTTATGTAACAACGCGACTGATGATACTTTTTATATCAGACTGGATCTTCATGACACTATTGTAGGTAGATTATACGCAGGTGATTGGTTGTTTCTTCCTTGGAGTCAAAATGATACCGCAAACGAATTAGTAATACAAGCGTTTGGAGGATCTTGTCCTTATGAATATGCGATTTTCAAAGAAGGTGAAACTGTAGTAGCTGGATCTTAATATTAACAATAAATAAATAAAAAAATGGCAACAATAAATGCAAGTGTTAGTATTAGCAGTGATATAATGAATTATCCTGTTCGTATTAACAAAACAATGACAATGAAAAAAGCTGGTAGCTGTCACGGTTTAGAAGAAACAACTGGGTTAGGGTATAAAAAATATACAGCAACAACTCAAGTTACACTTTTAGATGTCTCGGCTGAAACAGCAGCCGTAAATAAAGCTAGTAAAGTTTATATTAGAAATACTGGCTCAGATAAATCTCAATACTTTATTAT
>Ga0080013_1004244_pt1 | contig 14270 bp, 4 predicted proteins | sample ETNvirenome_6_85_FD_69236 | JGI IMG/M metagenome (GOLD analysis project Ga0080013, IMG submission 69236) | Marine viral communities from the Pacific Ocean - ETNP_6_85 (SPADES assembly) (version 2) | ecosystem: Environmental > Aquatic > Marine > Oceanic | place: Pacific Ocean | collected 2013-06-19
GAAAGACAAATTAAACATCAAATTATCGAAAGATAAATCTAGTAGAAAAAGAGAGTTAAAAGAGATAGCCTCACATTATACAGACAAAAAGATTACATTATATAATGCGGATGCTATATTAATCACAATGTATGGATTATTTGACAAACACGAAGGGGATGGAAATGAACGAAGAGAAACAACTAGTTGAATTTTATGCAAATTCTTTGGCAAGTGTATCAAAGGCAATAAAAATACATAATGTAATGGGAAAAGAAAAATTAATAATCAAATTAGTTGAAGACTTAGAAAGAGCTTCGAACACATTAATTAGACTATTGAAATACAATGAAGATATAATGGCATAATCATTCTGTGCCCTAAAGAAAGTTGGGCGACTTGGCTATCACACTTGTTGCCCTTCTTTCGATAATGCCCTAAGGGACATTTCTATATTCATGGGCAAAGTTCTTTTTGAACCCCTAATCTTCTTTTCTTTCTTTGCCTTTCTATTTCTTTTCCTAGATTCAGAGGTGGGATAAAAACCAAATTCCTGCTGAAGAGCAAATCCAACTTGACCACCCCTAATGGATGGATAATGCCTGTCGTAAGCTCTTCCTAAAAAGGTATTTAATATCTTTAGCTTCCTACCAACTTCAGTCGATGTTGATGGGTCATTAGCTTCTAATCCAGAAATAATAGTAAGAATACTATCATCGTCAAGGCTAACTAAATCAGTCATAACTCCTATATCTATTATATCACTTAACAAAGGGCCACCAATTGTTCCAAGTATAGGGCCTTTACCAAAAAAAGCGGCATCAATTTCATCATCATCTTCACTTGTGAAGTATGTAAACCATTGTTTCAATCTTTCCATAGTGTCATGCTCAATTAAATTAGAAGCATTTACTCCGAATATTTGAGATATAACAGCTGGAACCATAAAATAAGCAATACTCATTCTATATGCTTTTTCTAATCCATGTGCATTTGATTCCCTACCCGGTACAAAAAAGTTTAATGAGTTTAATAAATTACCAGTTGCAACATCATGCTTAGCCTCTCTTAAAATCTTTAAATTCTTCTCAAAGAACTCAAAACTATAATGCTGGAACTGCAACATAAATCTACCCATCTTAGTTCTAGATGCTTTATTCTTTGCATAATCTCCATAATCAAAATGATTCATAATAACCATATTGATTGCATAATTTTTTGCTTGTCTTCTTATCTCCCCTTCATATTGAGCTGTTGTTAATACTTTATCAGATTTACCTTCAGCTATTAATTTTTTACCATAATCAGTTTCAGACCTTTCTCTCAACATTTGTTCACGAACAGCTGGAGCGGATAACCATTTATGCATCTGAGAAAAAGCAATTTTAAATGTATGAGCTCTATTTGAGTTCTCGGCACTTCTATGTAATCCAGTTACAATTTTAGTACCAGCTATTTTCTGAACACCTTTTGCAACTTTCTCCATTCTAGTTTCCTGAACCATTTCCCACTTACCATCCGCATCATTCCATACTCTTGTCTTGAATATATTAGCGGGAGCATCTAACCCACTCTGGGTAAATTCTGGAGAAGTTGATTGAAATAATAAACCAGATTCTCTTAATGCTTTTTCAATATATAATTCATGGTCTCCAGTTTCAAATGTCATCTCTTCAAGATATTTATTAGCCTTATTTATCTGAACAGGCCCCCAATGAACATAATCTAATAATCTCTGAGTAAAGTTTCTAGCAGCTCCTCTAGGGTTAAAACCAAGTTTAGATATAAATTCAAAACCTAATAAAGATTTCATCATGGCTCTTGTATTTCGACTAATATTATTGTCTCCATTGACAGCTCTATGCATTTCTTCTATATAGCTAGTTATAGAACGAGCATAATCACCAGCGTCTCCCTTTGCTTTATAAACTTTTTCAACCATTGTTAATGAGTCTACAATATGAGCGTCCATAAAAGATGCAAAATTAAATCTATTTACATCGCTTATATAGTTATTTATAGAATTAACAAAGTTTCTACTATAATCATAATCTTCAGCTCTTCCAGTAACATGCCCATCAGCATAATTTTTCATATCATCTAATATATCATCAACAGTTCTAGTTTTAAGAGAGTTATCATATGTTGTAGATGCTTGTAGCTCTTCAACTTTAGACATTAACCCATCCATAAAAGAGGCGTTTAAATCTCTAGTATAATGAGGAAAGTAACCTTGTTCATACTTAGGCATTAATTTAGATTCTAAAGATTCTAATGTTTCTTTTATCTTTTTGGTATCATGCCCAGCATGTTCCATTTTTAACTGTCTGGATTTTAATATCTTTCTAACTCCACCTCTTAAAGTTCCATATAATCCATCCATCATTGTCATATAGGATTTTAGCGCCTTGTGTAAATTCGGGTACTGGCTTATAGAATCTCCATTTTCTAAAGTAAGTTTAAGTAAGTCATTTGGTTCTATTTTTAATTTTATTTTTCCATCTTCAATTTTTTGAGCTTTAGATGGGTTTGATTTCTTTATTTTATTAAACTTATCTTGAAGTAGTTTTGGTATTCCAGCATTGTAAATTACATTATCTCCATCCTTAGTGCTTTTGCCCTCAACTAAGTATAATAAATCATCAAATACTTTTAATTCAGAATTCTTTACAAGCTCATTCATCTCATTTTTTATTCTAACTATTTCATCGGATGCCTTTGGAACTCTATTTTGCCAATCAGTAATTGCCTGCCTGTACTCTAAGTCTAAGGCATCTAATTTATCCTGAGACTGTTTCCAACCCAATCCTTTAAAGTGCTTACCGCTTCTCAATCCAGCTTCAGTCTTTAATGTTTCTATTATTCCTTGAAATAATGTAGTATCTCTCATTTCATTAGCTCTGAAATGGAATCCAGAACGTTGCATACTCTTTAATAATTTACCAACCACGGGGTCTTTAGCGGCAAACCCAGTAGCAGGTCTCCACCAAGTTTCAGCCCATTTAGTTGACAAAGAACCATTTCTTATATTTTGAGTTAGTTCCCTAAGTCTTGCTTTAAAAGAACCAACTTGACCAGCAGATAATTCTGGATTGTGCTCAAGAGTCTTTATGCTCATTCCATGAAATTCAGACTCAACCATTTTAAAAGCAGCTTCATAAGCATCATTGAAATACTTTTTATTTATATCGGACTCAGCCCAATCATGTACAGCATCTACCAAATCATAAAAATTTCTATTAGTTGGACAAGCTCTAGACATTAACACTCACCTTCTTTTAATCTTCTTCTAGTTTCATGAATCCAATCCCTAGAAGTATGTTCTGACCTGTAATTTACATTCTCCCTGACTTGGTTCATAGTATCAAACATTTGTTGCATAGACCTAAGCCTTTCATGGCTTAAAGTTGATGTCTTTTCAAGAGACATTGAATTAAAATACTTGCCACCTCCCATTAATGCATAGACTGGATTATTTTTTATATTTTTAATAGATTGGCTTTTTCCATTCATTGTTTCAGAATCAGTTAAAACGGACTGGGCTAATTTCCTCATTTGTATATCAACACTAGCTCTATTAGCTAAGTAATCTATTGGATTAATTGTTTTACTAGACATTAATAAAGCATTTATATCATTCATATCCGCCAAGTACTGTTCAAATTCAGCTTTCTGACCAGAAACAGTCGCTATGTCTCTATAAAGATTTATTAAATGGTCATTCATTATATTAAATCCATCACTAATTCTAGACCTGTCTCTAGACCATTTCATCCTACCAAAACTAACTAAAGCTCTTGCGTTGTCACCAGCTTGCAAATCTGGGAGCCTAACATCTTGAAGGGATAGAATTCTAGAACCACCATTTGGAGTCACATCTATTCTATTCTCTACTAAATTTTCTCCAATAAGATTTATTCTGTCAATTTGATTATTAAAAAATCTGTTGAACTGAGCTTCTATAGTTTGAAGATTCCTAAGGTTCTGCTTAACCATCTCTTGAGCATTCTCACCTAATCCACCAGCCCCAAATCCATCCGGTTCGTCTTTTAAATTTTTAATACTTGGTTCATTCGGATTTTCTTCAGCGACTCTAGTAAGGAACTGCAATCCTCTCTTGTATCTAGTGGACTTAGCGTATGGTATATCCATTAATCTACCATTATGTACACCGATATTTTTTGAATCTTTAGAAGGCTTCATATATTGTAAGATAAAATTAAATCCATGTTGCCTAAGACCTCTTAATAATAATTGATGTTCAATTTCATAAAAAGTTGTTAGGTCAGGATTACTTCCTAGATAATCTATAGTAGAGCTATCTAATATAGTTTTTCTTGCATTATATTTTAATATATCCTTCATTGTATCTTGATTGCTGAAAAAATGCCTTCTTAATCCAGTGATTTCTTTTAAATCTTCAGTAGCAGTTTTATTTAATCTCTTTCCGTAAGGAAGAATACTTTGCAAATTATCAATAGCACTATATTGAATAGTCCCTTCTTTAATATCCTCTTCACCAATCCATTTAAATCCAATAATACCAGCTTTTAAATCTTTATATTTTTTACTTTTTCTATATTCCTTAGGTATCAAAGCGTCTGGTATCTCAGATTCTAACTGACTAATAAAATCATTAATCTTTTTAATAGCCGATTGTCTTTTAGTATGAGGTAATTTGCTATTATTTATATTAATTATTTTCTTTTTTAAGTTTCCTATAAGTTTAACTTTTTTAGTATGATTCCATTTACCTTCTATAACTTCCTGTTGAAATCTATCAATATCAGATGCAGTATCTTTCGCATCTCCAGTTCTTAATTGCTGGAACCAAGACTCCATTAACATTTGCTTCTCGCCTCCAATAGAACGAATGGATGTTTCTTGAAATGGGTCTCTATCTGTAAAATTCATTATTAATCTATCTACAACAGCTCCCCTTGTTCCACTGGCGACTTGTCTTGCATTATCAGAAACTCTATTAGTTCCATCTAATTGTTCAAAAATATCTATTAAAGGTTTCCAATATTTTCTTTTTATTTGCTTTCCAGTCTGTCTATCTTCATACTTTACATATTCTCTTTCCTCAACGCCGAAGTAATCACGAAAAGAATTATCAGTTTTCCACGCTTTGCTATCATCATTAGATGGGTCTATTCGTCTATGTCTTAAATTGTAATATATGCTATTGCTTAAATCATTCATGAATCCTTTGTAATCATATCCAGCCTGAATAACATCATTGTATCTAGGTTGTCTTTGGTCTCCAGAATTTTCCCACATTGTCTTACCAGTTGCGTTTAGTAATGTGTTGTACTGACTAAGCATTTCTTTTATAACAGCTTTTTCAACAGCAGTTAAATCAACCTCCTCATGCTTGTTAGTTTCAGGATTAAATTGGAATTTTCTAAATACCCTAACTCTTTTGGAATTTTTCTTATGTTTTATATCATGTACAAAACCCATTCCCCCATTATCTCTTATAGATTTAGCTCCAGCTACTGAATCATTTATAGTTGGAAATAAGAAATCGTTTTTCCAGTTTCTTAAATTGTCAGATATATTAGGATTAAGCTTACCGCTTCCATCTATTATATATTGTGTTTCAAGAGCAGACCTAAAGAAAAAATCTTGATGTTGATAATCTATGACAATAGAGCTTCTATCTCTTTTATTTGATAATAAAACCTTAGCTCCATCTGGAACTTTCACTAGATTTCCATCTTGTACAATCTTAGTTGTCCTCCCCTCGAAATGTTCTTGAAGTCCGTATTGAGCAAGGTTTTCAGTTGGTATTACATCAGCTATATTTTCCAAAGAAGACAAAGCTCTTGGAACTTTCTGAACACTTCCTATATTTTTTGTGAACTGTTCATTATCTGCGTAACTCCTCCATCTTTGGTCTCTGTCAACAGAAGGAGCTTGTCCAGTTTTAATATCTGAATCCATTTTATATTCACTAGGGTCTACTCCATTAATCCAAAATTGTTGAGTTCTATGAACATGGTTCCACATTTCATTTTTGTGAGCAAAAAAGTAATCAGCTTTATCAACATCGTAATCACCTTCAAAAACATTAACAACATCTAAGCTGCTTAATTGTATAGAATTACCATAATCCCTATCTAGGAATCCCTTTAATCCCAATATAGTCATATCATTAGGCCTTGTTCTAGGCTTCCTATTAACAATAACTCCTATTTGGGCATCCTTTCCAGTAACAGTGTTCAATCCTTGAATAATCTCATGAATCTGACCTAAAGTCATACTTTCAAATTCAGGCTTTAGGAAAGTTTCATCTGGAAATGCTTCATTTAAATCAGAAAGAATATCATCAATATTCCTTATGTCAACTCCTTTATTCTCAACAAATCTAAGTTCATATCCATCATTAGCTAGGTTTTCAAACCTCATTCGAGACTCATACTCACTAAGCATGACTTCTCCCCTCATTACCCAATTACCATTCTTATCAACAATAGTAGGCCTTAATCTATCAGATGCCCTAGCACTCTGTATGATAATTGAATTACCTCCATACCTATCATTGTTTTCGCTTTTATCAAATTGATTCATTATTGAGCGTTTATTATTAACTAGTGAGTTTATATACATAGAGTATAATTTATTCCTAGCAATATTATCGCTATAACTAAGAGGGTTAGCATCCCTTGAGTATGTTGCAAAATGTACTATGTTATTTATTTCACGAAGACTTTGATTTCCAGCATCTATATTTGGAACTAATCCATCCTTAGCCGCTTCTGATATTATGAACTGTCTCATAGCTATCGGGTCTAGAGACACATTTTGCATAGAGTCTAGATTGGTAAATAATTGGTCTTGATACATGCCTGTAAATATTCTACCGCTCTCAAAGTTATTTGCGTAGTTAAAGTTAGAAAGACTTTCTGGAGATGTTTTAAATGGTTTATCAGCTTCAGGCTTTAATCCCAATGCATCTATTCCTATTCTTCTCAGTCTTCCATTATTACTTCCATAGTATCTAGTTCTTTTTCCCTTTCCAGATATATAATTCCAAGACCTATTAATCATTGATTTGTCAGTGCCATCAACAATATTTGAATTCATAACTTTAGCGGCACTTTTTGTCAATAAAATATCTGCATCTGGATTACTTCTAAAAAATGAATCTAATTCTTTTGTATATACTAGAAGAGTTTTACCTAGTAATAAAGGCTTACCCTCACCATGAGAGCTAATCACAGGTTTAATAGGGTTTCTTGAATTGTGATTATGCCCCATTAAAGCATGAGCAGCTATAATTGTACTTTCATTAACAAATGCTATACTATCAAAAGCTGATGTATCTTCATGAGCTTTTCGCATCATATCATCCCATTGCCAATCTTTATAATTAGCTCCCATCTCTCTTTTTATAATCGCTTCCGTATCAGCTCTAACAGTATTATATTGCTCATCATTCCAAACAAGAACACCAAATCCATCATTAGCTACAAGTCTTTTTAAAGCGGTTGAGGCTCTTCTGCTTTTTCTTTGTTTTCTAGCTAAAGAAAGACCATACAAACCAATCTGCCTACCGTATTTCATTTTTTCAACTTGTTCATAAATCTGAGAAAGATTATCAACAAAATCTTTATCGAATCTTGTAAATTTTTTAGTATGCATTAATTTGATACGACCACTTACCTTCTCTGCATTTTTTCCATTTAGAAAATCTACGAACATATCATCTTTGTATCCACCAACTCTTTCTGTCCCAGTTAGCATTTCCTTGTGGGTAATTCTATGTAGCATATATTCAGCTTCAGCTGGCGTTAGGGCAATATCTTTTTCTTGAGCTTCTATTCTTTCAATTTTTTCTATCAATTTCTTCCATTGTCTTAATTCTTTAGGAATAGAATCTTCGTACCCTTTGTATTGTTCATATAGATTTTTAAAAGGGTCAAATAGTTTTTTGTATTGACCTCTTTCAATAGCTATAACATCCGTCCCATTACCTATCCTCATTATAACAAGACCTGTCTCCTTTGAAGCCAACTTACTACCATCTGGTAATTCAAGAACCCTATCCATTAATCCTTGAAATTCTCTTTGATGACTAGCTAATACATCTTTATGGTCTTTATTTATATTCTGAGACCATCCAGAAAATATATCAAGATGTCTTATTCTGGTGTATCTTCCACCAACATCTTCAATAACAGGAGCTACTGGGTTTATTCGGTAGTATTCCATACCCATAGTACTCATAAGAACATCAAGTCCAGTTCTTTGATTTGTCCTATTCTCTACTTTTAAGTTTCCTCTATCAAAAGATATTTCAATTCTTGGAGTTTGCCTATGCTGAGAACCAACTAAGTACGCATAATCTCTTAACATCCCCTCAACTTTAGATTCCCTAAATCTATCTTTTCTTAATAATCCCCATAGACCATCTGCATTTTCAACATAAACATTAGAAACAAATCTCTTGAAAATATCTGGATGCAATATTCCAATTTTACCATTCTTGACATCAGCGTAATTGTTGTATATAATTTTTTGAAATTCACTTGACATTTCCTTAGAGCTAATTTGACTATTGTCATTATCCCTACCTCCAAATCTATATTTTTGCCAAAATCGTTGAAGAGTAATTGGCTTGGATTTATCCCTATCAGATACATCATCTAACAGTCTATCCTTTACTGAGTTCTCAATAGATGTATAAGTTTCCTCTGCGTGTTTAGCATCATATCCAAACACTTCCATATTAATAATAAGTTCTTCTGTAATCTTATCAAGATTCTTTTTCCAAGCTTCATTAACTTTCCAATTCCCAACTCCGACACTTGGTTTACTTATTACTTTCGCAGCTAATAACCATTTAACAAGCCTAGACGCATTAGCAGCATCATTATTTATAAATACTTCAATACGTCTTTGTAGGGTGTCGTAGCTCTTTCCATCGCTAGGAAGAGCTGCTATAAACTTAACAATAGCTTGACTGGCATTAGCGTATTTACCCGGTGACTTATGGATAATTGAATCAACTAATCTCATAAAGTTAGGGTCTGTTTGTATCATTTTTGCAGTTTCTTCTGCGACCAAACCTTCTGAGTCTGACGGGTTAGATTTACCATCTGCTATAAGTTGGTCAACCCAATCATTATATTCCTTTGCTCTTTTATATTCTGGGGTGTCTGGTTTTAATACATCTAAATCAAACTTTTTAATGGAGAAACCTGCGGCTCTTCCCTCAGCTGATGCTTCAAAATTAGCAAGTCCTTTATCAGCTAGGTCAAATAATGCATCAGTTTGGTCTAGTGATAATCTTGTATTCTCAACTCTCTTACCGACTATATGGTCAACAATCTGATTATGCATCCAATCTCTTTGGAGGCTAGGTCTTATATTAAAACCTTGTTCAGATAAGAAATGTTTTAATCCTTGAACATCATCATATTTTATTTTACTAACTGACTTCGTTCCTTCTGAAGCCAGCCTATATCCCCCAGAAGCTGCTTGTATTGTAAGGACTCTTCCAAGCAATCTTCTAGCCTCATATATATCCATGTCTTTATCTTTAAAAGTACTTTCTTCAAAGCGAAGACTACTAACATCCATCCTAAGAACAGCTTCAGCATCTCCGTAGTCTTGAATTAATAAATCATTTTTAATAAGTTGAGATATTAACCCACTCCTAACTTTAGAATTAGCTGCGAATATTTCAGCTACGCTTTCAGCAGACCTCTTAGCGACATTTCTAGATAGTATATGTATATAATCATTAAAAGAACCATGGAAAGTAAAAGATTCTTGCATATGCCTATTGTCGGGAAACATAGATTGAATAGATGATTCAGCATTGTCAATAGTCTTAAATATACCTCTTAATAAGTCTCTGTTATCAACTTCTTTAGTTTGCTTATCTGTATTTGGATTTTTTTCTCTAGCTCCAAGAAGTTCAACTGTTGTAAGAACTGTATTGAAACTTGCTATTTTCCTATTTAAAGCTTCAAGAGCGTCTTGACCTTCTAATGCGTTTCCATTCTCATCTACAAGAAGAGGTCTCCCATCTGCATCCGTTAATAATCCATCAGAAGCAGCTTTCTTAATTGAGTTGCTTACATTTATTCTTTGAGGTACTCTACCCCTATTATTTTCTCCATGAGCCGTCATTTCTAAAGATTCTTCTATAGGTAATTTTAAATCATCATCAATCCTTCTTACGCTCTCAACAACATCAATAAATTCTTGCTCAAAATCTTTGGTAGCTGATAAAGTAGATTTATCAAAAGCTCTTAGAAGTTCTTCAGTACCAGCTTTTCGCAAATCTTTATTAATCTTATAAACCTCTTCCATTATCTTATTAGCGTCACTAACAGATATTGCTTCTATAGGTTTATACATAGATTCTTCACCATGATTGATTAGTTTTTCATAAACTATTTCAAACTTCTCACTTCTATTCTCTAACATTCCCATGCTTTTTTCCCCTGACTTGAGAGGAGTTTCGACAACTTCAGGAGCGGATGATATTACTCCTAAGTCTCTAGCTAAATCATGAACAGGAGACCATTCAGAGGTTCTAAAAGGACTATTTAAAGAACTATCTCTATATCTTAATGTTGGTATTTCATTAAATTGACCAGGCCCCATACCAAGTCTCATTAAATTTCCACGAAGTCTATTAACACCCTTAGCACTCATATCAAACTTTGCTGGATTAGCATGTCTTTGTATGTACGCTCCAATAAGGAAATGAGGTAATATATCATTTACGCCTAACTCTGCTCCATTACGAGCCATCTCATAAAATGAGTGAAGATTAAATAATGCTCCACCAGCTATCATTCTAGGCCATACTTCAGCTAGATTTCCAGCAGCTTCTTTAGTTGCGAACTTCATTAAGTCTTTACCAAATTTTACCTTGAGGTCTTTTTCCATATACTCTCTCAAAGCCAAGTCTGCATTACCTCCAAATACAGACTTTAATTGACCTATAACATCTCCTTTAGTAAGGTCTATTCCTAGAGCAGTCTGACCTTTGTATTTTATATCAACTAAATGACTTACTGCTTGTCCAGTTTTAGTCCCCAGTCTTTCTGATTTCTTTAATGACTCTCCCCAGAATTGAGCCGAAGCTTCTAATTGAGTTGAACTCATCTTTTTATATATATCTTTCTTACCAAAAGCTGCTTTCATTCCATGTAGAATATCCTTCTTCCAAGAAGCAGCTGCACCTTTAGGCATCAACCATCCCAATGCTCCAAATCCAACACCAGTCGCAGCTCCCCACATTGGTTGAGTCCAATCAAAATGACCATCCTCAAACATCGTAATACCCTCAAACGTTGTATCAACAACTGCTAACATGACTGCATCATTTATAATATGTGAAAGAGCTTTAGCAGCTCTAGGATTATTTGCAAATATTCCACGCTCTGTCATTACTCCATACCAATCTTGAAGTGGTCTATTCTTTAATGCTGGGCCAAACATATTCTTAACAGCTGCAACTTCACGAGCATTTAACTCCCCAACTTGCTCAGCTCTAGCTAGGTATTTACCGAGAAAATCTTCTGATTTCTTTATGAATTCTCCACCACGAAGTTCTTTACTATACTGAGCTTGATTAACAATATTTTTATATCCGCCCGTAACTTCTTTAATAGTATCATCAGATAATCCCTTTACCCTACCTCTGCTAACCATCTCACTAACAACTTCATCAACGTGCTTTTTACCAGTGCCTTTTGTAGCTATCTTAGCAAGAGACTTACTCACTGCCATACCAGTTTTTAATGGAGCCCCTCCAATAAATCCTGCGAATCCACCTATAGCGCTAGTCCACTGAGCCGCAGGGTCATCAAAGTCTATAAACTCTTCTTCTTCTATAAATGCACCGGGTATTCCAAATGCGGCACTATCAGCAAAACTCCATAAAGCTGCTCCCACAGCATTAAGAGCAGAGCCTGAAGATTCTTTTACATCTGTTTGTTGTATGTGTTCTGGAAGTGGGCCTGTCCCAAATAATCCGCTACTAGAGACTGCGGATGGGGAAGGAGATGATTGACCTGAGAGAGTCTTTAATGCATTGTCAATCTGAGTTAAACTTGCAGTTCGACCTCGTTTCTTTAACTCTTCTTGTAATTGTCTTGTAAGATTGTCGGCCATTATTCACCGTACAACTCTTGCCATTCTTGGTATGCTCCCCATATTTCATATGCTCCTAATCCAAGAGCTGCTATATCTCCAAATGGAAGCATAGGTGAATCAGCCATAGCCGTTGCCATCATCTTAGGGGCTAACTTTGGAAATTTAGTTCCTAAAAAGTTTATAAAAGTTCTTCCTGCTGCTCTAGCTGGCTTATTTGCTAGTACAGCTCCACCAAGACCTTCACCTACTATTCCCCCCGCTTCTCCAGCGACAACTTCACCAACTGCACCACCTACAGCGGGAGCTAACCACGGGGCTATTGTAGAACCTTTAACTGACTTTAGAGCTCCTCCTCCCTTTTCAGTCACCCATTTATATGGGTTTTTAATAATCTTTTCATATCCTTTATATGGGAAAGTTTGTTGCCTTGCAAATTGCGTTGCCCTCTTATCTATCAGTGCTTTCCCCTCTGCTGTCTTTGAAAACTTTTTAGTCATTTTATATTCATCTTGAAATTCTTTTGCAGACAAAGCATCTATATTTTTCGCAACATTCCTTTTAACTTGGTTTTTTAAACGTTCCCTAAATAGTTTCTCACCTTCTTTATATTGTTCTGCGTACTTAGCCTCTCCATAAATAGCGGCCCCACCAGCTCCAGCGACTCCAAGAGGGCCAATACTAAAACTATCTTCATCTCTTTCGGATTCCTGTTCATCAATAATGCCTTCTATCATATCCGCAGTTTGCCCAACTTCCATATCATTTAATGATTTACCAATCTTTTCGGTCTGAGTTGGCTCAAGAACAGATATTAATTCTTCATCAAAGTCATAGTCACCCTGAAACATTTCTAATCTTTCTTTCATTATAACATCTTGATTATGAAGGCTGGCAGATGCTTGATTAAGTGAATGTAACATACCTTCTTCAGCTTGAAGATTTTTGAAAGCATGAATCATTGTAGCATCATTTGAACTTAATTTTGCACCAGTCTCCATAGCATCACTTGACCTTCCGTAGACTCCTCGTATATCTTCAGCTAATGACATAATTGAAGAAGGGTCTTGAGTTGTTTTAAAAGCCCACAAAGCAGATGCTATCTCTTCAGATTGTTGTCTAGAGAAAGTAACTCCAGTCCCCTTTCCTTCAACTCCTTTAAAGTATTTCTTATCTCTTAAATCTTTAGAGACCTGTTCTATATTATCTTGAATATCTTCATATTTAGCATCTTTATCAATAGTCATAGCATTAGCAAATTGGTCAAGATTAGACTTCTGTATAAAATCTTGAGCTACTTGTATCTGAAGTTGTGAATTATATTTAGAAGAATCCTCAATCATCTTAGATGCTAAATTATAATCAGATACTCTTTTCTTAGCCGCAAACTCCATCAACCCTAAAGCCTCTTGTACATCAGACCTATCACGTTGCTGTTGATATTGCAGTATCCTATTTAATGCTTGTAATGCTTCGGCTGCCATTATAATCCTATATTTTTACCTAAGTACCATGAATCTTCCATGTCACCAGCTAAACTTATTTCTCTTGTAAATTTTTCTTTCTCAGCTTTTAATCTTGCTTTTTCTTGCATATACCCAGATGTTATTTCACCAAGTTTCTGTCCATATTCTCCCATCATACCCTCACGAGAATAGTCCCCCTTTTCCCTCATAGCTTCTAAGGCTTCTTTACCACTAGCCTCTACATCACCTGAAAGCGCAAAACCAGTCTTACCAGAAGCTTTAGTAGTGGATTCGATTATCTGTTTTTCACTAACTCCTAATTGTTTGCCCATTTCTCCATATTCTCTCTTCATTTGAGCCCCAAGTAATTCTCTCGAAGCATTAGCAGATTCACTTAATTTGCTTTCAGCTTCTTGAGTAGCCTTTAATCCTTTCTCAGCTGCATCTCTTGCTGCACCAGCTTGTTTTTCCTGTATACTACCAGATTTATAAGATGAATATGCCCCAAGAGCAAGATTTCCAAGAGCAATTGCAGTCATTACAAACTTTTCTTCTTTACCAGTTTTTGGATTAATTGTCCCAGAACCAACTGCATCTACTAATTTCTCTCCCCTTAACCCATACATATTCATAAGACGTTTTTCATCCTCATTCACATGCCATACCTTGCCTTTACCGGGGCCAAGTTTAGAAGTCTTATAC
>Ga0080013_1004245_pt1 | contig 14263 bp, 9 predicted proteins | sample ETNvirenome_6_85_FD_69236 | JGI IMG/M metagenome (GOLD analysis project Ga0080013, IMG submission 69236) | Marine viral communities from the Pacific Ocean - ETNP_6_85 (SPADES assembly) (version 2) | ecosystem: Environmental > Aquatic > Marine > Oceanic | place: Pacific Ocean | collected 2013-06-19
AAGGTTGGTGATGTTCATATAATAGCTGGGGCGCCCGGCGCGATTCTGGGCGCGCAGGGTGTGACACGCAATCGCACCTGTAAAGTACTGGGTGATGGCATCGTTAGCGTTAGTGGTTGTGTGGCTTCCAGTAAACCATACATCATAAATGGTATCAAGCGTCGGGTTCTGGGTACCAGTAAATGCAAACGAAGCGCTATAAATACCCGTCGAAACAATTCCGCCTGTTATAACTGTAGGATACCCACTTCTAACGTAGCCACTATCATCTACAGATAGTACTTGAACACTTCCGGTATTTGCTGAGGTTGTGCCAGAAGCAGGAACGTCTGATGGTGCGATATCATCACCATCGCCACCACCCTGCTCGGCATAAAAACCACCAGTTGAGCCTGAATAGATGCTCACATAAACGCGTTTGTCGGCGCCGAGGGATGGAATATCAGTTAATTGCCCGTCAATATAATTGTACATATAAACAGTATTCAGATTCCTAGCTGCTGGTGCTAGGGAACTGCTAAAGAAAAAGTCTCCTCTATTGTCCGCTCTTGCTGAATTCCACCGGGCTTCGATAGTTGGTTTCTTGAAAAAGAATTCTGTTCCTCGAGCAAAGAATCTCTTTGTATAATATGAGATAGTTGAGCCACTAGGATTATAAATGACGCTTTGAGTGGTGTCATCGGCATCAAGTGCTAACTGACCCGGCTTCCTGCTTGTAACCGTGTTGGCAGACCCCGAGTCATAAGCTTCATAGCTCGCCGATAGACGAATTCCAAAGCCATAATTTGAATACGTTCCGGCGATCCATTGCTCTATGACGGGTGTTACATCTATTTCAAGATCTTCCAATCCTGTTGACATTGTTTGTTTAAAAATATATATTTCAGTATCAACATCAGCATTGGAGCCAACGCCATCTGGTTCGGCGCCTGTGATATAAGAACCACCAGCCAATAAAGTATCATTAATATCCGTCCAATAAGCAGTCTTAGATGCGCTCATCCAATTTGAACCCTGATGGCCTGCTGTTAAATTCTTATACCCTTCAAGGTCTAAACCAAGACCTTCTTGCCAAGACTGTGAAACAGTGTAAACAGAAATGGTATAATCTCGTGGCACTGTTTTGGAATGCTCCGCGTTGTGCATTTTAAGGTAAAAGCTAACATTACCACTGGCCGGAATGTTACCGTTGGTTCTATCTGTAGAAACATCTGTAACTGGAAATTTAATAAGAACTCTAGAAAGTTCCTGTGAGCTAGTTGTCACTCTTCCATAGATGGAAAAAGTCTCTAAAATATCCGCCTGCCCAGCGTTAGCGCCCGTGCCACGGGTCGTCAAGTTGAGTTCATAAGCGTTGACAATTGTATTATCGGCGTCAGCTACATATTTTTTAATAGTCATTACACAACCTTTCCTTTGATATCGGTCGTAGGAAATTTAATTTCCACTAATGCGTTTGCCGGCACCATCAAATAGCTTCCGTCAGGTGATATATTGTCATTAATATCTATATTAGCAGAAGAGTAGTCAGAGCCCCCCTTGTTGACAAGCCTCACAGTCAAAACGTCCAACAAACCATTAACATTTTTCAACTCACTATAAATATCGCTAATATAGAATGGCTCTCCAATATAAAAAGGGTAATTATATTTTGCCGCTAATGTATTAATAGCATTATCTAATAATACAAACTTGTCGGCGCCGGTAGCTGCTTTAATGGTAAATTCTATTCCTATATTCAAAATATATGGATCTAAAATGTCAATTGTATCATTAATCATTCGATACTGATTTAACCATGTTTTTATGTTATCTTTAATGGTGCTATTGGTCTTAACCAATTTTCCTTGACTGTCCTCGGATATAACATATAAATTAAGATTTCTTTTCAATGCGTTTGGATCTTTTTGCGCAGAAACTCTCTTAATAGAACCATATTTTGCTGGCATTCTATATACAAGGTTTTCATAATCGGCTTTGGTGACGGCTCGGCTTTGAGTGGGAAAAGTATCAAAAATTCTTCTTTTAATTTCTCCGGAGGTGGGGGATGTTACATCTCCAACTATCGGTTCCTCGTTAAAAACTTCTAAAGAATCGGTAACCGCCTTCGTGGTGGCTGTATTCAGCGCCGGTAGGTTAACGAAGTTCATTTTTGCATTTGCAACAGTTTTTAAAGCTCCCTCGCCGACGTTGGAGTTGGTGGGGTTCGTCACCCTGTACGTTATTGTTAGAGTGGTATTGGAGGGAACCATTCCTAAACTTTCATTTTTTGATAAACGCGTCGGATCAAAAGTGATGTCGGTTACGTAATCTTTCCCAAATATATTCATTGCGACTGATTGAGGATCAGCAACCACATTAGTCTCGCCGGTCTGCCCGCTACCAAATTGTAAATAAGTATTTGTGCGAGTTCTCTCAACAACAAACTTTCTAGATACCAAAAGAGGTTTTAAAATTGATGGCACGTTATCATTTTTATAATTTGAATTGGCTATTTCTTTCAACACCATATCCTGCGCCAAATAATCTACTTCAAAATATTCGTTACCTTGTGAATCGGTTATAGAAATTACCTCATTAACATCTGACGCTCTTAAACGAAGTCTTAAGAATCTTTGATAAGCCCCTACACTAATTCTTTCCTGGCTAAAAAAGCCCGAAACGACATTTCCATATGCTTTAATCGCATAAAAAGTGGGAGCCCCCGTGGTAGTATCAGCTGTTGCTACAACGACTGGATTTTTAGGATCTGCGAAATCAATATTCTCAACCAAAACAAAGTTTAAACCAGTATCCGACGTCATGCGAGCACCCCTTTTCACTATGGGAATATAATCAACGTCGGGGCCTATGCCAGTACTCGAAGCTGGCACTATAACATACATTGCCACTTTTCCATACGTGGAGGGTCGACCCGTATATTTGTATCCTAAAATCCTACCGTGCCGCAAAATATTATTATACTGATAAGCGGTATCTAAAAAGGACTCATTAACGTTATAATCTAGATAAAATGAAAGCTGATCTCCAACATAAGCTACCGCATCAAGCATTAAAGAACCGAAAGATGCCTCACTCCAATCTTTGAAATTGTCTGGATAGAATCTTTCAACTATTTGCATCAAATCACTGCGAATCGATTCATACTCGCGGTGCGTATAATCTATTGGTACTATCTTTTTTTGTTCATCTGGCATTAAAAAACCCTCGTTTTTAAGTAGTAATTTCTAAGAAATCCGATACTCTAATATTGGGAATGCTATATCTTATTTGGATGCCTAAGTAATTACTATCTGGATCAGTGTTGCCAAAAAGAATCTCATCGATTCTTATTGCTGGTATGTAAATTCGTACTTGCTCTCTAATTTTAGCCTCTATTTCAGTTCTCGTATCTATTCCAAAATTTTCAAATAAATATCTTTTAAGACCGACACCAAATCGTGGTTCCATGACTCGTTCGCCAGGATTGGTTAGTACCAGCATTTTTAAATTTTGTTGAAAAAGCTTCTTGATGCTCCCAATCATTTGAAAGCCTGTTGAAGAATTTAATTCCAACGGAAGGGCTACTGCAAGTGAACTCATTTTTGTTTACCTCATATATAAATATCATCAATCACTACTTTCGCACAATTCTCCATTCTCATTAAAGGGATTTGTTCGAAGCATTCTTTTTTTCCACCTTGGCAAAAGATGTTGACCAGGGGCGCTCTTGATTTTTTCTTTAAACTCTTTGGTAATAATTACTCCTGGGCTATCACCAGGACCCCCAAAACTATCATCTTCGGCGCCGGGGGCCCATGTACGAGAATTGTAATAACTCTTGAACATCTTCTTTATTCTAGCTTGTGAGTTACACAATAAGGTTTGGCCCCAATCATCCCACTCTAACACAAATGGCGTTCCTAATCCCCGATCAACCTTGTGGGCCCACCCGTCGACGCCGGCGGTTTCGGTGACAACCGACACCACATCATCTTCATTGTCGGCCTCCTCGCCGGCCACGTCGAGTGATGTGAAGCTAACACTCGATCCAGGCTTTAAGTCCATCTCCCCGGAGTTTGCATCGCCAACGGGCACAACTTTTTCACCAATTGAGGCTAAAAACGCCTCACCGTTATACATGGCTATTGCCGCAGTCAGCTTGTTCAATGGAAAAATATAATGCGCTATAAGTCTAAATTTTTCATCTTCTTTCAACATATTGATCAGACATAACAATAATTTACTATTTTCATTAAATGGATCAACCTGTGCAAGTTGTAAATCCAGAGAATCTACCTCAACTTCTGTGATTGGGTATGCGGCGCTATTAATAATTACTGAAAATCTAAGGCCATATCTAACGCCAAGTTCGCCAGTTAAACCAACTACTTGACCGTTTGTATCTGTGACCAGTTCCATATCGCCCGGGTAAACATCTGATATGTTTAAATTTTGATCGGGATTGGTGGCTGTGTTGGTTATTTCCCCCACTGCTGTTGCGGGCGCCATCTTGGTACCATTTATGCTAATATATTTTTCAATAATAAATGGTTTGCTTGTATCGGAGGGATCATAATCCGTCATTTCCGTAGCTGGATAAGATTCTATGTCTCCGATCATCACTTCAATTTTGTTGGCAAAGGGAGTTAAAATATCATGTTCCGCATCAGTGTCAAATTCTCCAGTCAAGTATAAAGGACCTCCATCTTCTTCATCTGTTGTAACATGATAATAGCCAACATATCCACTTCCGTCTGGGGTGGCGAATTCGCTGCCGCCGGTATAATAGGGCCCTTCAGCTTCCTCATTCTCTTCGTATGGGACTATTGGAAGGTTGGTATAACTCTCTACTATTTCATGACCGAGATCTAGGCCCTCGCCTCCCCATGCCAATTCTTGAAGGAGATAATAATCCAAATCATAAACGTCAGGAGTCATTCCAATAATTTCTAGATTTTTAGCAAACTTCTCGCCCATATAATTCAATTGTTCTATCACCAATTCCTTAAAAATTAACTTAGCATCTTCTTCGGTAGCCTGAATGGCTTCGTAATTTTTAGTTTCTCGGTATCTTCTTAGTCTTAAATCTTTAATTAGCCCTAACCCCTTGGGGCGGCCGGACGTCCCTGTTTCTTCCTCCATGGCCTCTCTGTCGGGGTATACATAGCTTTCTTGAATATCGTTCAATCGATTTAAAGCTTCTATAACGCTTTCCGGCGGATCAAAAATTTCACCATCATCAACTTTTCTTCCATACAACTGTACAGTTTGTTCTAAAAATGCATACCAAAATTCAATATTTTTAAATGGTCCTTGAAAAATACCCACGGGATCTTTAAAACTCGCTTTCATATCTTCAACAATATAAGATGCATATATTGAACTAAAAACATCGGGAAAACTCGGTTTAAATCTAGTAAACGTACTCATCGATTTTATGAGGTTGGTGCTAACATAAATTCTTATGGCGGCCGCAATAAGGCCTTCTAGGGCGGCGGCCGCAGATCTGTCTAATATCCTATTATAAGGTACCTCTACCGCGCAATCTGGATCGTCTTGGAGTCGCGGGTCTTCGGGGATATTCGGGTAAGCATCATCCATCTTCTTTTGAATATCTTCAAAATCAATTAAATCGGTTGCGTAAGGCTTGCAAGGACTTATCTCTGGGAACATAACATCTATCAATCCTAACCACCCTTTGTTTTGAAGCGGTTTGATGTGGATGGGTGGATTCACGTATGAACCCCCATATACAAGAGGATCTAAATAAAATACGCGGTTAGGGGTGTCGGAGAGCAGGGTCTCTTCATTATGTTGCATTCTACTTATTCCCATTATTTGATCGTTACGGAAAATCCGGCGAGAGGATCCTAAGATTGGACGTCGAGGATCGTCTTCGTCTACTGGTATTCTCACATCGTAGTAATTTGTACCAGCCACTGCGGGCGCATCGTCGACAGTAAAAGCGCCCTCTAAATCATTTGCTAATACATATTCAACATCTTCATATGACAAATCATCAAAAACGGCTCCATACTCAAATGAATCATCGTTGGCGGCAACCTCTTCAATGAATTTTTCCAATAAAGCTTGCATAATTTCATCATATGCAAGAGCTAGCGTGCTACTCATAATCGTTGAACCTAACATTTCTTTTAACAATACCACCTGCGGAAGGTAATCTTGATAAGAGCGAAATGTTGAAACAAAATCCGGATAATCATCAAATTTCATTCCCTCCAAGGTGTTGTCTATTGACAAAAATTCATATCTTACATTGCTAATTGGAACAGCATCTTCGGCCTCATTTTTAGGTATAAGGGCTGCTTGTGTTTGGATACCCGTAGATGTGGTTCTGTTCACAGGAACCATGGTTGCCCAAGTGGTACCGATATCTGCGGTATCGTTTTCAGTTCCTGTGATCTTAATTCGACTGGTGTCACGCGGTAGTGAAGTAAACTCTGGTGAGAATTTTACTCCTTCTAATAGGTGCGTATGGTCGTCCGCTTCTTGGACTACACCAAGTATAATTTCATGTTCATGACCATCAGTATAAGAAGTTGTCCCATTATTATTAACATCAACGGTATAAGTGTGAGCATGATCATCATTAATCGATGTAATCGCCCATGGCTGGGCCGGCTGCGAGCCTAAATTATGGGCTAGCCCAATGGTCCCATCATCAGAAACCATCTCAGATAAATAAATTTCTAGATTAAATGCGTCTAAATAAGCGTCACCCTCGACTGCCAGCTTTGACGATGGTGCCAAGCCGCCATCTGGATCCTTTTGAAGACCTTTGCAGTTATCTCTAAATTCTAAGGTAAAATCGGGCTTTAGTTTCCTTGCTTCCTCAATAAATGTAATCGTCTCGTCTGCAATCGTGAATGATGTGTTATATCCCAATATATCATCATCCAATCTCAATGGGTCTATCACTCCACTAGCAGTTTCTACACCCACGTCACTAAGTGGCCGTGGTGGATCCGCAACCAAGGCTTGAAACTCATTATTTGATTTAAAAGTATCTTTGATGATATCATCACGCAATTGTTCTTGAAGCCATTCTGCAATTTTTGTCGGAAAGGCGCCCCTTTGTCGTATGAGAAGAGGGGGATCTGGGAAGAGAGTAAACGCGCTCACTTCGTCGCCCTCGGCGAGGCCTTGGGCCATATAAAAATCAACATATTTCTTTTGATTAAAAGATTTTCTAAGGTGGGCAGTGAGAGGCTTCCCCATCGTATCCGATAAAACCATATTCATAAGTCCCCACTTTTTCTCAAATGGTCCATTCCCAATCATATCGTAAGTAAAATCAACTTTTAATTGTTCCAACATATTATTAAGAGCGACAGACACAACCGCAATCGCCTCGTCTGGTTCAAATGGTAAAATACCATTATTGCATCCCGGATCCGAAACCATCGGCGGCAATGAGGGCAATCCTCCTTGAGCAAGATTGCTTAAATCAGCTAAATCATCATTGGGCTCACACATTTGTAAAAGCTGATCTGGGGTGGCGCGGTCACCAAGAATCTCACTCCTTAAATCATTAAATTTACAAATCTCTTCAGGTGTTGGACACAAACTAGCAATTTGGGTGATCCCGGGATATTCATCCAAGATATTTTTCATTTGATCTTTAAAATCTTCAGGCATTAAATTGCCCATATTACAGAAAAAACTTTTTATATCTTCTTCGCCCTTCAACGCTTCGGCTAGGTCTGGGTAATCATATTGCACTATCTGTCTAACTATTGTTAAAAATTCTGGCGACGGTTCACATAAAAACGCGCCATATAATTCTTCCGTCGTAACTGCACTCGATATATCACCAGCTAAATTCAATACTTGTTCTGTATCAGCCATGGCCGCTGCGCCCAATCCCAAAGTAGAAAGCATATCCACCACAGTATCATCTATCTGTTCTTGATCGACTTCATCACCACAAATAGAGTCTCTAATAGCATCCGAAATTTTAGTTCGACCTCCAGATGCCAATGATGCCAGAGCGGCGCCCCCAGCGCCTATAGCGTCACAGGCAGCATTTCCCATTATTTCACAAATTTTCACCATGATCATTATGATGATCTTCAATATTGCTTGCTGAATCACATATCTGGCTGCATCAAATATTTCCGACATAAAGTCTTTAGATTTCGGATACCATTCAAAAGGATTTCTTATTTTTGGATATGTAAGGTCAAAGGTGTTTCCACAAAACGGGGCTTCTATACTTTTAATAAAATCCAAACCCGACGGATTTAATATGGGGGGTTGTGGGCAATCTAAAGTAGCAATAAGATATGCGACTATTTGGGCTCCTGGTAATTTGTTCAAATGATCCAATAATTCATGATAATTCTCCGAGAATAATTCCAAATATGCCTGGATCCACGCTTCCATTAAAACATTATTGCTGGCTCTAGCAGACCCGGTCCCCGAGATTGCCTCGTCAAACTGTTTTGCCAATGTTCGCCTTGACGCGTCAGTGCCCGAGATCTCATCGGCCTCAGGATCACCCCACATTGGTCGCTCTTGGGTTCCTTGCTGCGTCTGATAACCTCCGAAAGCTTCTTGCTCTGCTTCCACCATATCCTTGTCTTCCCAAAGTTTTTCAATTTCTAACTTACCTTCGAGGGAATCTGAAGTCTGCTGGAGGGTTGAGCTTGTTTTGAATACATCGCCACTCTCGAGTTTCTTTTTGGCTAATGCTTCTAGCTCTGCTTGTTTCTCCGGAGGCAAACCAACGAACAACTTATCAAAGTTTTCTAAGCTCATGGCCCTCAGGGCGCTCTCTATGACGGTGGACATGGCCTCTTCAAAAGATACACCACCAAATAAACATTGGATGGCTCCCATAAGCAATTCCGACATTCCACAGAATTTAATGTTACTAAGAAGTTGATTCCATATCTCGTCTATATCATTAAGAGATTCGGCATAATCAAATTGGGAGCATATTTCAGTTAAACTTTGATCGTCTGCGCACAATGTCTCATATGATTGCTGTGTTGCCATTTGCCTTAAAGGCACGGTCTCGCCCGGATTTGCATCGGGATCCCAAACTAATCCAAGTTGGGCCCACTCTTCTAATATCTTATCTGGTGCATCCGAACAACGATTTCGATGAAACTGGTACGCAATCGCATCTCCAATACTGAACACTTCGTCTAATATGTTTTCGCCTAGTTGTTTTCCTTCCTGCGCTAGCGTATCCGCCACACAACTGCCTACCGAATCTTGTGGATCTGTGTTGGCATATCCTTTGTTAATCGTCGAATACACTGTCGGATATGTGTATTTTGTAATAAATTCCAGCCATGGCAACGGTTCTCTAGCAGTTAAGTCAATGATCATATCATCCAACTGCGCCAAGTAGGCCATGGCAGTTGGGTCGCTCCACGACTCTTCTCTTTTAAGTGGAGCTAGCCTATCGTCAAACACTACAGGAGTTTCGCTACACCCCACCGCGTAGATAGTCATCTTTATCAGTTCATATTCTTCAGAAAACCCAAATATTACTTTGGTAACTTTATCTTTAGTAAAACCACCAAATTTACCAACGCCGCCAATATTATATCCCTTTGAATTCAAAAATTCGTCCAATTCGGGAAGTATCTTTGCCATTTTTGAGCCATTAAGAACTCCAAAATCTCCATAATCTTCCAGATTGAAAACCGATCCCTCTTTGGGGCCGGCATCATAATAAAAATTACTACCATCTGTTTTGATATAAACCTTGTTATACCAGCTATACATTCTGAGTGCTTTTCTAACGTGAGTCAGTTTTGTTTTTAAATCATCTATCTCATATGTGACTTCAATAGGACTAGCTTCTCCGTCGTCTGTTTCAGGAAGCGCATCAGTTAAATTATTAAGTACCTCATACGGTAGTGAATATAATAATCGGAGACGTGATTGGGCTCGAGCCTCTAAAAAATAATCCGTTGTAACATCCCAAATAATTGCTTCTCTAACAATAGCCTTTGAACCTTCTCCATCATCCTTATTATAGCTCTCAATAAATGCAGTTACTGCTTCCTCTATATGTTCTTCAAACCTTTCATTTAGGGAGCCATCAGCTTCTTCTTCCGTCAAATTGGGATCTTCTAAAAGCCTCTCCTCGATAGTCGTCGTATAACTTGTCTCAATGGGAACTTGATAGTGACATATTTTCTCGTTTAGAAATGGCGAAAGACTCTTTCTCACTTGCCAATTGGGCACAACAGCTGTCGCTGAGGGGAGGCAAACGCTTTCTTCACAGGGGGCTTCCGCAACTTCTAATACTGCATCACAAACATCAATAAGAAAATTGCCATCTTTGTCTTGGTATTTTAAAAACTTTGATTCTGCCATTTGCGTACCTTTTTGTGATTAAGTTGTGCTTACATTTGAACTATTAATATATTTATAAGCCCCGGGTGTAAGGTAATTCTTTTCCCAAGCCAACATATTAACGCGTACGTGATAAAGGGACGCCAAACATTGGCTTAATGTGGGCGTTGTGGCGGCGCCTATCGCTGTGGGTACCCACGCTCTTAACGGATCAATTCCTATGGCAGCATCTTTTGGAATCGTAATCGCAACTAATGCAAATAAAGCACTCCAAATATGTCCCACATTATATTGAAGGTTGTAAAGAGCATCTGCGACATTATAGCCGAGAGGAACCGGTTGTAGTGTTTCTATTTTTTCCGTCCCAACACCACAACAAAGAGCTACTGACCGTGGCTCTGTAAAATTACCAGCAATCAAATCAATCTTACCGCCTGCAGGGAGGAGCTTCCCGCCTTTGGAATTAGGCTCCACACCTCCGGGAAAGCCTTTGCTTCCGTGGCCCGGGCCAGTTACTATTTTAACACCTTCGCGCCCGATGATCCTAACTCCATCTGCTTTTATGCCAATTCCAGAACGATGCTTTCGATCTTTGCCTCCTATACCCTCTGCCAAACCAAAATTCTTATCAATGTCGGTATCTTGACTAATATAGATTCTTGCTGCATCCGCCGCAAAGCTTGGGTCGACTGCGGCGCCAAGTGTCATCTTGGATGCCACACTAGACATAGGGCCAACCATCAAATCAATAGCAGCCGCATCTGTGGCGCCACTGGAGCCGGCCCCACTAGTGATACTTTCACCATCGGTACCAAATGCTAGGTAGGCATGGCCATGCTCGATGACATGCTCATTGGGTTTCTTCTTTCTGCTAAACTTCTTTGGCGCTTCGCGGCTATGAAAAAGACCACTTTGAGGTGGAACCTTGTTAACGCTTCCTTCTTTAAGTCTCTCTGATATGTACTTACTATTTTCAGGATCAAGAGTGCTTTCTGGATCGTATAGTTTTTTTGTGCATTTATCAGTCATGATGTTATAGTTTCAGCCATTTAGCATGGTGGATCGAGCTTTGCATTTTTAATTGCCGCGTTAATATAGTCTGCCTTTGTTATTATATTTTTATTCTGATTCAACATATCGTTATAGCGCGCATTGTATGGTTGGCTTCCTTCGCGGTTCGACGAGCCGTCCGGGTTGGTTTGAGCGTATATATGAGCGAGATCGGCGCTGTCGGGTTCGCCAACTGCAGCGGGCATAATGACTGCCATCATCGCATCTCCTTGACTTGTAGGGCTGACGTCTTCAGCCTTATAATATTTAACCGTCAAATCCAATTGTTCCTGAAATGTCATATCAAAAATCTTCTTGGATGTTGTTTCCAAGTTTTGGGCCGTCACGGGCATAAATTGAATTAATCCAACACCACAGTGTTTTAGTTTTTCATCCAGTAGGTCTCCATACTTCTTTACACATCCGCCACTAAAAATAGTAGTGGAAAAGGTCCCGTTGGTTTCGAAATTTATAATATTCGCGAGCCAACCCGGATCGAAAAGGTCGCCAATTGCATATGCCGCGGCCACAATACCATCGGCCTGCTCTTGAGTTACTTTGTACGCTTCCATGATATCCGAAGCTGTTCTATGTGATGCCTTCTTTTCTTCGTCGCTTCCCCCCTGCCCAAGACTACATTTGGTTGTTTGCTGGCCGCCACCGAATGAGCGACCCCGCATCTTGGGTTCGCCACTACCAAATGCAGAGAGAGCACTGTAGCATCCCGAAGTTGGCCCTCCGGCGGAAATGGCGGCCGGCTCTTGAATGCCTATGTAGGTTCCAAACTGTAAATCATAGCCTTCTCCAACACCACTCGCTCGTAATTCTACTTTTACAATATCACCAACATCCGGTATTTCTGTGGAAGGAGATATGGAAATAAAGTCAGTGTGTTGAGATATGAGCCTTTTAACTGAACAATTTGCATCAGACTGGGAAAGGGCCAAATCGCAAGGATCCTCTAAAAAGGAATGAAGCTCTTCAATTCTTCCTTTAAAAATTATCGCTATAGTTCTTTTCTTTTCTGCCTCGGAGAGACGGCCCTCTTGGCGCTTTATTATAAGACCCATATTGGCCGCGGCTAACGGTATAGGGGTATTCAACACTTTAGCAAAAAAGAATGGGCCCTCTAGAGCATCATATTCTATACTTTTTTTCATGGCGTGGGCTTGAAGCTCGCCCGCACCGGCCTCGTCAATAAGCTGAGAAATACTGTAACGGGGTTTAGCCATCTTTAACTTCTCCTTGGATCATATCAAACAAATCATTTTTATCTTGTTCGGTAAGACCTGCGTTCTGGGGTTGGCCTTTTTGTCTTAAGCCTATTATCTTTACAAGCTGTTCATTTGATCGCTGTAGTGTCTCTACATGTTTGGCAGCTACAGGGCTCAGGTATTTATTTTGATCTGGTTCTCTCACAATTTGATTGGCAACCTCGTTTAGAAATTCACGAGCTAGCTTTCTGTCGCTACGAATATTATCAAGCGCTTCTTCAATCAAGTTTTCTAAACTCTTGCTACTCATATCTCTCCCATGTCCCAATCTTGTTTAAAGTTATAATATCTCTTACGAAATTTCTTCAATGAATTAACTATCTGTTTGGTGTTAAGACCTGTAATTTCGCGAAGGTATAAATAAATAGCCTTTTTATTAAAAATATCAATATCGTCTTTGGACTCAAAAAGAATATTAATCGCTTTGTATACTTTTAAATCATTCTCCTTCATCTGTGCTGTATCCCAAGATTGAAGCTCCGTGTAAAACTTTTTCCAAAACTCATCTTCTTCTCTATGCGTGAGATAAGATTCTTCGGTGGAGAGGTATTGTTCTTCATAACTTTTAGATATATTATTTAAATCTACTTCTCGTTTGTTTTGCTTTTGCTGCTTCTTAACCTTGTGAATAAACCAGTTTTTTGTGATAACTGAAAAATAAGAAAAGGCCGTAGAGCCTCTTTCTGGATCGTATTTCCCCAATATAGTCATCAACCATATCTTACATTCATCTCTGAGTGAATCGATATTTGGCAAGCTCGTGAACTTATAAGTAAAAACTATCTTATCTACCATCTCATTGAAGGCGGGCCCAATGTATTCAATATACAGTTCTGTCCTTATTTTAAGGCACTCTGTCCTAGCATATTTAACAATAGCGTCTTCATGAAGATGAGTAAAGTAATAGTTTTTTTTAGTTTTCTTCGGCTTCGGTATTTTCTGTGTCGTCATCAAGTGTGTTTCCTGCGTTGTCCAACTCTTCTGCTGCAGTTAAAGAATAGATATACTCAAATGTCTCCAATTGTTCATTGAAAGACACGGCGTGTTCAAGAAGGTGTGATAGTGTTTCATCACCATAGAACATCTCCATTTCATATACTGATTTCGCATGATTAGCAAAAGAGTTAACCATCTGCTGAAGGTCTCCGAGTTCCTCGGAAACTGACAACAAACGTACAATGGATCCGCGCACAAATACTATTAAACCTATGTTTAAAAGCGTGGAAAACATTAAAACGCCACTTAATATTAATTCAAGTCGATTCATTAGATTTCTTTTTTGCCTCTTCTTTCTGTTGTTTTAAAACATTTCGATTTTCTTCGATATATTCTTTTGTTAACTCGCCAATCTTCTTGTTGGAAATGTCAATGGTTTGTTTTTTAATAGTTATGGGCGTTGATAATAGTTTTTGCATGGTACCTTTTTGTTCGCACTTTTCACAATCAGAAAAAGTTTCTTCAAATCCGTGAAAAACTATTACCAAATCACCACATTCGCCACACCCATATCTATAGCGAGGCATTACTTGCCAGTTGCTTCTGCTGATTCGGTGGCCTCTTCATCATTCATGTGCACCGTTGGCGGATTAGTAACTACCAATCCTTCGTCCGTCTCTGTA